>NPIF01000154.1_pt1 | contig 138248 bp, 127 predicted proteins | sample 8637461 | NCBI WGS metagenome assembly NPIF01 (sample SAMN07420641, study PRJNA396082) | bioreactor metagenome | isolation source: sample BR12 brine-fed electro-methanogenic bioreactor BR | place: Japan: Kochi | collected 2016-12-09 | reverse complement strand
TCATCGGGCGATGCGGCGTCGGACAGACCGCATCGTCCGCGTAGCCGGGCTCCCACACGGTCAGTAATATCCCAGCTCCTGCGCGATGGACGACAGCAGGGCGCGGCCGCCGTCGAGGCTGTTGTACATGCCGTGGCGGTGATCGATCCACCACTTGGCGTCGATCTGGTTTTCCAGGTATTCGATGGATTTGCGCACGCCCTGCTGCATGGTGTGCCAGTGATCCGGATCCTCCTCTTCCGCCTGCGGACCCACCTGTTCCATCCACTTGAGCACCTTGTCGACGGCGCCGAAGGCATTGAGGCGCACGGTTTCCGCCCAGGCCACCTGCTTGTCGGAGCCTTCCAGCGGCGGCAGGCCGCGCTGCTGTGCGTGGTGGCGTGCCTGTTCGCTCTTGCGCCGCTGTTCCTTGCGTTGTTCCTCCACCTGGCACAGGCGGCAGCTGCCCTCGCCCAACTGCTGCACGCGGTCGGGCCAGGTGAAGTCGTCGTCGCCGTAAAAGGGATAGAGCACGGTGTGGTCGCAGGCGTGATGGATGACCTTGAGCTCGAACAGCTCGCGGGTTTCGCCGTTGCCCTGGTTGTGGCCGATGACGGTGCAGGGGATGTTCTGCTCGGTGCACCAGTGGGCGAAATCGAGATGGGTGTCCGATTCGTAGACACGGCGGATGACGACGTGGGGAAACTGTTGCGCCAGCACGGCAGCCTTGAATTCGGCGGCGGGTTTGAAGTCGTTGGCCGGCCGCATCCACAGGCCGTCGTAGCCGATCTGCCATTGCCGCAGCCAGGCCAGCGTCTGCTCGCGCACCGCGGCGCTGCGGCCGGTGAGAAGGATCACCGGGATGCCCTCGGCGCGCGCCTGGTTGAGGCGATCGATGAGGGGCAGGTTGGGCATGTCGTCGCCGCAGGCTTCGAGAAAGCGATCCCGGTGTTTCACCCCCTCTTCGTTGTAGAGGTGGTGCAGGCGGTGCTCGATGAGGGCGAGCACGCCGTCGAGTCCGCAGATTACGATTTCCTGTTGGTCGGCCATCGGCGGCTATTGTGCACCAGCGGGCGGCCGTGCGCCTACGCGGCGTCGTCGGGAAACAAGGCCGTGTAGGCCGCGTAACTGGCATAGGCCAGTACCGGCAGCACCAACAGCAGCAGCGGCAGCGCGAACACGAGGGTGAGCAGGGTGGCCACGGCGAGGGTCAGCGCCCAGCGCAGCATCAGCAGCGGATGGCGGAATACGGCGGCCACGCTGCGCGACACGGCGGCGACGAAGCCGAGATGGCGGTGCAGGATCAGGGGAATGGAGAACGCCGTCACGGCAAAGCCCATGGCGGCCATGCCCAGGCCGAGCAGGCCGCCGTAGAACAGATAGGCAAACAGCGGCCGGTGCAGCGTCGCATCGTCGAACAATGTGACGTCGAGAGGCACGGTGCGCTGGCCGAAATAGATGCCGTAGATGATCAGGGCATCGGTGATCCAGATGAGGTAGCCCAGGCCGAGGAGAAAGGTGAGAAACCAGATGCCCGGCGTGCCCTCGCTGATGCCGAGCAGCAGATCCGTGAAACGCGGGGGGCTGCCCTGGCGCAGCAGGCGCGCGGCGCGCTGGTAGCCGGTCACCAGGATCGGGGCGACGATCATGAAACCGCCGAACAGGGGCAGCAGCAGCAGGCCGAAATCGAGCCGCAGCAGCGCCCACGCCGCAGCGGCGCCGGCGAGCACGAAGATCAGGCTGAAGCCGCTGCTGATGGCGGCAGTGGCGCGGTAGTCACGCCAGCCGGCGGCGAGCCAGCGGCGGACCGACAAGGCGGCGTGGTCCTGCGGCGGCGGCATGGCGGCAATACTCCATGTGCGGTTACCTGAATTCAGTGTGGCCCAGGAACTGCCGTCGTGCCGCATCGCGGCGTGATACGCTGTGCGGCAGGTTTCCGGGTGCGCTGCCTGCCGGCAGCGCCGTGATCAATTCGACTGCAAGTATCCTGTTATGGCCCTCACTGCCACCATCTTCAAGACCGAGCTGCAAATCGCCGACATGGATCGGGGCCATTACGCCGATTACAGCCTGACCCTCGCGCGTCATCCGTCGGAGACCGACGAGCGCATGATGGTGCGGCTGCTGGCCTTTGCGCTCAACGCGAGCGAAGGCCTGCAATTCACCAAGGGCGTGTGCGCCGACGACGAGCCGCAGCTGTGGGAGCGCAGCCTGAGCGACGAAATCCTGCTGTGGATCGAGGTGGGCATGCCGGACGAGCGGCGCCTGCGCAAGGCCTGCAACCGGGCGCGCCAGGTGTTGTTGTATGTCTACGGCGGTCGCACCGCGGAGCAGTGGTGGGAACGCACTGCGCCGGAGCTGCGCCGCTTCGACAATCTGCAGGTGTTCAATCTGCCGCAGGAAGCGACACGTGCCCTGACCGGACTGGTGAACCGCACCATGCAGCTGCAATGCACGGTGCAGGAAGGCCAGGTGTGGCTGGGCAATGCGGAGACGACGGTGTTGATCGAACCGCAGCGCTGGATGGGCGGGGAGTAGCGTGCTGATCATCTCCCGCAACGTGATCATTCCCGCGCACGAGATCGAACTCAACGCGATCCGCGCGCAGGGCGCGGGCGGCCAGAACGTCAACAAGGTGTCCAACGCGGTGCATCTGCGCTTCGACATCCGCGCCTCGTCGCTGCCGGACTTCTACAAGGAGCGACTGCTGGCGCTGTCCGATCAGCGCATCACCGCCGAGGGCGTGGTGGTGATCAAGTCGCAGGAACATCGCAGCCTGGAAAAGAATCGCGAGGCGGCGCTGGCGCGCTTGCAGGCGCTGATCCGCGAGGCGGGCGTGGTGCAGAAGAAACGCCGCCCCACCAGGCCGACACGCGGCTCGCAGCAGCGGCGCGTCGATGAAAAAAAACAGCGCGGGCGCGACAAGGCGCTGCGCCGGACCGTAGTGGACTGAACCGTGAGCCGCTTCGCCGCCATCGATTTCGAAACTGCCAGTTACCGCGGCGACAGCGCCTGCGCCCTGGGGGTGACGGTGGTGGAGGACGGCCGCATCGTGCAACAGCTGTATGAGCTGATCCGCCCGCCCGCGCGGCAGTTTTCCTTTACCCACATACACGGCCTCAGCTGGAACGACGTCAAGGACGCGCCGCTGTTCGACGCGGTGTGGGCCGCCATGGCGCCCGCGCTGGCGGAGGTGGAGTTTCTCGCCGCGCACAACGCACCCTTCGACAAGGGCGTGCTCAACGCCTGCTGCGCCGCCTACGGCCTGCCGCCGCCGGAGCAACCCTTTGTCTGCACCGTGCGCCTGGCGCGGGCGCAGTGGGACATCCGCCCCACCAAGCTGCCCGACGTGTGCCGCTATCTCGGCATCGAGCTGCGCCACCATCAGGCGGACTCCGACGCCGAGGCCTGCGCCCGCATCGTCATCGCCGCCGAACAGGCCGGCTGGCGGCACCGCTAGCGTCATGGCCGACAAGGACAAGCTGTCTCCCGCCGGCCGCTGGATCTTCGGGTTGTTGTTTGTGGCGGCGGGTCTGTTTCCCGCGTTGGCGACGTTCGACATCGGGCCGCTGCGCGCCGCCGACATCAATGGTCCGCCCTGGCTCGGCCTGGCCGCCGGCGGCGTGTTCATCGCCGCGGGCATGGCGGTGCTGGCGGGCGACGCGCTGCCGATGTTGAAGACCGTGTTCGCTCTGCTGGTGCTGGCCGGGCTCGCCGCCATGGGCAACTGGATAGCCTTCGGCGCCGGCGAGCGGGTGTGCGCCGGGACGACGACGTTTCTCTGGTTTGCGGCGGACGGCGATTACAGCGGACTGGCCTGTCGCATTCCCTTTGGGCTGGGCGCGATCATCGTCGCTGCGTTTCTGATCCTGGCTGCGGTCATGCTGTTGCAGCAGGCGCTGGGCGGTGCGCCCCATCTGGTGCGCACGATGAAGGCGGCGCAGGGACTGCTGCTGCTGACCCTGTCGCCCCTTTTGCTGATGCTGCTGGTGTTGGTGATCGTGCCGGTGGGGCTGCGCGTTCTGTGGTACCGCCTGCGCAACGGCCGCTGGCCGCGCAACGAGGAATTCATCCGCCGCCGCAGGCGGCAGCCCTGAGGATCAGCGCGTGAGCAATACATAGGGCGGGCCGTGCCCGCCGAAGCACGGCGCCCACAGGGCGCCCTATGGCAGCCACGATTTGGAAACAGCTATTCAGGCGGATCCTGATTTCGGCGTCGCCGGCTCACATGCCTCCGGTGAGGACCGGCACGCCGATGAGCCACTGGTGCAGGCCGAACAGAAAGGCGAGGTAGAGCCCCAGGCCGCCGCCGACGGCGACGAGGTCGTTGAGCTTCCAGGCGGGAAGCATGGGCTGTGGCCGCGGCATGCGCCGGATCAGCGACAGGCGATCCACCGCCGCCCAGGTGAGAAAGCTGCCGAACAGCAGCACCTCGGCCAGATTGCCGTTGGCGAGGAGGTGGGCGACGGCCCACAGCATGGTGGCGAGCAGCATGGGATGGCGCGCGGCGTGCTGGATGCGGCCGGGGAAGTAGGTGGCGATGAGCAGCGGAAAGACCGGCAGCATCACCAGCAGCGCCACATGGCGCGTCCACAGCGGCGGTGCGTACAGCGGCAGCACCGCCTGCCGTGCCATGGCGTAGCCCCAGATTATCAAGGCCAGCCCCGCCAGCGAGATCAGCGAGTAAACGCCCAGCCACGCCGGTTCGCCCAGGCGGGCGGCCATGCGGTTGCGCCACCCCTCGTCGACGATGGAGACCGAGTGCGCGGCGAAAAACAGCAGCAGGCCGGTGACGAACATGAGCATTGCGGCATCCCTCCCCCCGTTGGCGTTGTTCCGGAAAAGGTAGCACGTCCCCGCCGGCGCGCCGTGGGTCGGACGTAGGCCGGACAGAGCGACAGCGGTGTCCGGCACGCCTTGCCCGATACCGCTGCGCTTTATCGGGCCTACGGGAATGCGCGGTGGGATGCGGGTGTGCTACGCGCCGATGACGCGGTCGTAGATCAGGAAACCGGCGACGTAGGTGCCGATGGCGGAACCGAAGCTGGCGAGGAAGAACACCAGCAGGGTGCGCGAGACGCGGTTCTTCCACCAGCCGCGCCAGTGGGTGACGTCGTGGCGCAGGTTGTTGAAGTCGGCGACGCGCGGCTTGCGGAAATACAGCTCCACCGCACCGGCCACCATGCCGGCGCCGATCATGGGATTGAGCGAGGTCCATGGCGCGGCGAGAAAAGCGGTGAGCACCGTGACGGGATGGCCGGCGGCGATGAGCGCGCCGAGCGCCGACAGCACGCCGTTGATGAGCAGCCAGTCCCACACCATGGCCCAGCCCAGCTCCGGGCTGCGGCTGAAGCCGATGACGAAACCGGCGAGGATCACCGCCACCACGAGCCAGGGGATCGCCTTGGGCCAGCGCGCCGGCTGTGGGCGCTGTTCCAGCCGTCGCACCACCGTCCCGGGATCGGTGCAGGTGCCGTCGTTTTCCAGATGCGCGGCAATGCCCTTGAGATGGCCGGCGCCGACGACGGCGAGGATGTGCGCATGCTTGCCATCCTGCGCCTCCTCGCACAGCCGCGCCGCCATGTATTCGTCGCGCTCGGCGATGAGCGGTTGATACAGCACGGTGTTGCGATCGGCGAATTCGGCGAAGGTGGTTTCCAGGATGTCGCCTTCCTTGAGGCTTTCGATTTCCTGTTCGCTCACCTGCTCCCGCGACAGCACGCTGCCGAGCAGGCCGCCGACGATGCCGAGGCGCTGCCACCAGGGCACGTTGCGGTAGACGCGGCGCAGGGTGGTGCCGAGGTCGCGATCGATGAGCAGCACGGGCAGGCCGCGCGCCAGCGCACCCTCCAGCGCCGCCTGCATCTCGGCGCCGGGGCGCACGTCGAACTGTTCGGCGAGGCGCTGCTGATAGGCGCCCAGCGCCAGGCTCGCCGCCATCATGGTGGTGCGGCCCTGGCGGAACACCTGGTACAGATCGGTCTGGCCCCACACGTCGGGGTTGACCAGGGCCTGGTGCCGCGCCGGGCACAGTTCCACCGCCACCGCATCGTAATCGCCGTGTTCCAGCAGGGCCGCCACGTCGTCGGCGCTGGCGCGCGAGACGTGGGCGGTGCCGAGCAGGGTGTAGGTGGTGCCGTCGCGGGTGAGGGTGTGCAGCGGGCCGCTGGTACGGATCGATTCTTCGGACATGAATAGAGTTCGTTGTGGTGGAGGCGTGATTATCCCCGCTGTGGAGGGTAATTCAAAATTCAGGATTCAAAATTCAAGATTGAAAACACCCGCCGCCGCGTTCATGCTCTTTTTGAATTTTGAATTTTGAATTTTGAATTTGAGTTGAGACCATGCTCCCCGTCATCATTGCCCTGCTGATCCTTGCCCTGACCCTGTTCCCCGCGCTGTGGGCCAGGGCGGTGCTGCGCCGCTACGGCGGCGCGCGCGACGACTATCCGGGCAGCGGCGGCGAGCTGGCGCGGCACCTGCTGGACCGTCACGGCCTGCATCACGTGCAGGTGGAGAGTACGGCGCAGGGCGATCACTACGATCCGACGGACAAGGCCGTACGCCTGTCGGCGGAGAATTTCGGCGGCCGCTCGCTCACCGCGGTGACGGTGGCGGCGCACGAGGTGGGGCACGCCTTGCAGGATCACACCGGCTACGCGCCCCTGGCCTGGCGCACGCGGCTGGTGCGCATCGCCCAGGGCGCGGAAAAGGCGGGCGCCGCGCTGATGCTGTTCCTGCCGGTGCTGACCCTGGCGACGCGCGCGCCGTCCGCCGGGCTGGTGGTTTTCCTGGCCGGCCTCGCCAGTTTCGGCGCTGCGATCCTGGTCCATCTCGTCACCCTGCCGGTGGAGCTGGACGCCAGTTACCGCCGTGCCCTGCCCCTGTTGGCCGGCGGCTACCTGCCGCGCGCCGATCTGTATCCGGCGCGGCAGATCCTCACCGCCTGTGCCTTTACCTATGTTGCCGCCTCGTTGTTCAGCGTGCTGAACCTGTGGCGCTGGCTGGCGATCCTGCGGCGCTGATCCTTCAGCCCAGATTCCACAAACCCAGGGCGCTGACCAGCGCCAGTCCGGCGCCGACCACACGCTTGAAGCGCGCATCGTTGGCCAGGATGACGCCATGGGCCTTGAGGCCCAGCCAGTGGCCGACGGCGGCGACGGGGATCAGCGCCAGGGCGGCGAGGAAATGCAGCTCGACGCCGAGGGCGACGAAGGTCGCCATCTTGATGCTCACCAGGGTGAACCACAGCATGAACAGCGTGTCGCGCAGCTGTGCCCTGGCGACGTTGCGCATGTAGACCGCCACCATCAGCGGCGCGCCGGTGAGCGAGGTGCCGGCGATGTAGCCGCCGAGGATCAGCAGGATGCGATCCACCGCCGCGTGATTGCTCTGGATCGCCCGCCCCGTCAGCCACATGAAGCCGTAAAACAGGCTAATTGAGTAGATGAACAGGTTGAGCCAGTAAGTGGGCAGCTTGACCAGGCCCAGCACGCCGACGATGGCGGCGGGAATGATGAACAGCGAGGAGCGGCGCAGATAGCCCCAGTCGACGTTGTGCAGCCGCGTGCCCAGGGTCAGGCCGGAGAAGAACAGCAGGTGCACGCCGATGATGGGCAGCCACAGCAGCGGCTGGCCGTCGACGAACAGCAGCAGGGGCAGGCCCAGCGCCGCGCCGCCGAAGCCGAGTCCCGAGCGCACGAAGCCGGTCCACACGAACAGCAGGGCGACGAGCAGGGTCTGGGCGGGATCGAAATGCAGCAGCACGGCGACGGTTCCACGGGGCGGGGTGCGTACTATACACCGCACCATGGGGCGGGATTTATGCGCTACAGTGAAACGCAGCGGCCATGAGCGGACAAGTGATGCAACTCAGCGAACACGAACGGGCCTGCCTGGAATCCCTGGCCCTCCATCCCGACAGCGAGGGCGCGGCCTGCGGCAGCGCTACTCTCGACGATCTGGTGGCCCGCGGCCTGCTGGAGCGCCATGCCACGTTGCCCCTGCCGGGGATGGCCTGGCACTACCATTACCGCCTGACCGACGCCGGACGGCAGGCCCTCGCCTGACACGACTCAGGGCACAGCGGGCTTTTGCAGCCGCTTGAGAAACACCTTCATCTCCTTCGCCGCCTGGATATCCCCCTTGACCTCAGCGCTGTGTATGCCGGCCTCATAGGCGGCGATGGCTTCGTCGCTGCGCCCGGCGGCGGCCAGGGCCTTGCCGAGCAGCTTGTGGCTGGCGGAGTGGGCGGGGTCGTGATCCAGGGCGGCGCGCAGGTGTTCCACGGCGTGGGCGTAATCGCCCTGCTGGAGGCAGGCGTTGCCCAGTCCGAAACGCAGCATCAGGTTGTCCTGGCCGGCGGCGAGCAGTTTTTCCAGTATGGAGATGTCCATGGACAGGACATGGGGCCGGGCAGCGCCCATTCAAATGTGGGTCGGACTTCAGTCCGACAATACTCGGTGCCTATCGAAGCATGTCGGACTGAAGTCCGACCCACAGGTGGGTATCAAGCCGGTCTTTGCGCCACCAGCCAGGCCTCGTCGCGCAGGCCGCGCGCGGTATCGCCCAGGGTGTCTTCCTCGCGGTAGGCGACGACCTCCAGCTCGGCGAACAGGTACAGCAGTTCGTTGCGCGCCAAGCGGAAGGCGGGATTGGAGGGGCCGCCGGGATGGACCTGGCTGCGGGTGTAGGTCTGGTAGTAGAGCAGGCCGCCGGGTTTGAGGGCGGCTTGTATGGCGGGGCAGAGGCTGCGTTCCAGGTAGCGGCCCACCACGATGACGTCGAAATGGTTTTCCGCCGGCGGATGGCGCGGCAGGTCGCGCACCTCGGCGCGCAGCGGCAGGTCATGGCCGCGGGCGTGGTTGTTGAGCTTGTCCACGGCGACGGAGGAGATGTCCCAGGCCACGGTGTCGAGGCCGCGGGCCGCCAGCAGCAGGGCATTGGCGCCCAGGCCGCAGGCCAGGTCCAGGGCGGCGCCGTGCGCCGGCAGCAGGTGGGCGTAGTCGCTCAATACCTGCAACGGGCGGCTGTCCCCGACCTGGGCGTCGAGGTAGCGGTGGTTCCATTTTTCGGCGTCGGACACTTTTTAGTTTCGAGTTTCGAGTTTCGGAAAATTATGCCGTGCCTTTCGAAATTCCAAACTCGAAACTCGAAACTATCATTTCCGCCAGAACATGGGCGACAGCAGCGCCAGGACGGTGAAGATCTCCAGGCGGCCCAGCAGCATGGCGAAGGTGCAGATCCAGGTGGCGGCGTCGTTGAGCGGGGCGAAGGTGGTGCCCACTTCCCCCAGGCCGGGGCCGAGGTTGTTGATGGCTGAGGCCACGGCGCCGAAGGCGGTGACCTGATCGACGCCGGTGGCCATCACCAGCAGCATCAGGAAGGCGAACACCGCGACATACAGGGCGAAGAAACCCCACACCGCGTCGATGACGCGCTCCGGCAGGGCGCGGCCGCCCAGCTTGATGGGACGGATGATGTTGGGGTGAATAAGCCGCCACAGTTCGCGCGAACCTTCCTTGGCCAGGATGATGAAGCGGATGATCTTCATGCCGCCGGCGGTGGAGCCGGCGCAGCCGCCGAGGAAGCTGGTGAAGATCAGCAGCACCGGCAGGAACAGCGGCCAGACGGAGAAGTCGTCGGTGCTGAAGCCCGAGGTGGTGATGACCGAGGCGACCTGGAAGGCCGAGTGGCGCAAGGCGCTGCCCGGATCGGTGTAGGCGCCGGTGAGGTAGAGGGTGGAGGCGATCACCACGGTCAGCGTGAACACCACTACGAGGAACACGGCGGTCTGGGTGTCGCGCCAATAGGGCGTGGCGCTGCGCAGGCGCAGCACGATGAAATGGACGTTGAAGCTGATGCCGCCGAGCAGCATGAAGGTGATGGCGATGGCCTCGATGAGCACGCTGTCGAAATGGGCCAGGCTGGCGTCGTAGGTGGAGAAGCCGGCGGTGGAGACGGTGGAGAAACTGTGCGCGATGGCGTCGAAGGCCGACATGCCGGCGGCATAGTAGGCCAGGGCGCAGGCGATGGTGAAGCCGACGTATATGCCCCACAGCGCACGTGCCGTCTGCATGATGCGCGGGGTGATCTTTTCGTCCTTCATGGGCCCCGCCGTCTCGGCGCGGAACAGCTGCATGCCGCCGACGCCCAGCATGGGCAGGATGGCGATGGCCAGAACCACCACGCCGGCGCCGCCCAGCCATTGCAGCTGCTGGCGGTACATGAGGATCGACGGCGGCATGCTGTCCAGGCCGGACAGCACGGTGGCGCCGGTGGTGGTGAAGGCGGAGACCGCCTCGAAGGCGCCGTCGGTGATGGAGATGTTCAGCCCCAGCACCAGGGGCAGCGCCGCCATGAGGCCGAGTACGGTCCAGAACATGGTCACCACCACGAAGGCCTCGCGCGGGCGCAGGTTGCCGGTGTGGCCGCGCGTCGGCAGCCAGAACAGGAAGCCGAGCAGCAGTAGCAGCCCCTGGCTGAGCAGGAAGTTGTCCAGCTGGCCGTCGGCGGTGTACCAGGCGATGGCGGTGGGCGGCAGCAGGGTCAGGGCGAAGATGACCAGGAAGATGCCGAGCAGGCGCGCGATCAGGGGCAGGCGCATGGCGGTGACGGCCTAGAGGAAGGTCACGCCGACCTGGAACAGGCGTTCCACTTCGGCGATGCGCTTCTTGTCCACCACGAACAGGATCACGTGGTCCTCCGCCTCGATCACCGTGTCGTGGTGGGCGATGAGTACGTCGCTGCCGCGCACGATGGCGCCGATGGTGGTGCCGTGGGGCAGCTTGATGGCCTCGACGGCGCGCCCCACCACCTTGGATGAATTTTTGTCGCCGTGGGCCACCGCCTCGATGGCCTCGGCCGCGCCGCGGCGCAGTGAATGCACCGCGGCCACGTCGCCGCGGCGCACGTGGGTGAGCAGTGAGCCGATGGTGGCCTGTTGCGGCGAGATGGCCACGTCGATTTCGCCGCTCTCCACCAGATCCACGTAGGCGGCGCGGTTGATCAGGGTCATCACCTTGCGCGCGCCGAGACGCTTGGCCAGCATCGACGACAGGATATTGGCTTCGTCGTCGTTGGTGAGGGCGCAGAACACATCGGTTTCCTCGATGTTCTCCGCCAGCAGCAGATCGGCGTCGGCGGCATCGCCCTGCAATACGATGGTGCGCGACAGTTCTTCCGAGACGGCGCGGGCGCGCGCCGGGTTGTGATCGATGAGCTTGACCTGATAGTCGTTTTCCAGCGCGGCGGCGAGGCGTTTGCCGATGTTGCCGCCGCCGGCGATGATGACGTGGCGCGCCGGTTTTTCCAGGCGGCGCAGCTCGCTCATCACGGCGCGGATGTCCTTCTTGGCAGCGATGAAGAACACCTCGTCGTCGGCCTCGATGACGGTGGTGCCTTCCGGGATGATGGGACGGTTGCGGCGATAGATGGCGGCGACGCGGGTGTCGATGGTGGGCATGTGCTGACGCAGCTTCTGCAGTTCCTGTCCCACCAGCGGACCGCCGTAATAGGCCTTGACCGCCACCAGCTGCACCTTGCCCTCGGCGAAATTGAGCACCTGTAGCGCACCGGGATACTCGATCAGGCGGTGGATGTAGTCGGTGACCAGCTGCTCGGGACTGATCAGCACGTCGATGGGTATGGACTCGGGGCCGAACAGCTGCGGGTGCACCAGGTATTCGAGGGCGCGCACGCGGGCAATCTTGGTCGGGGTGCGGAACAGGGAGTAGGCCACCTGGCAGGCGACCATGTTGGTCTCGTCGGAGTTGGTGACGGCGATGAGCATGTCGGCATCCTCGGCGCCGGCGCGCAGCAGGACCTCCGGATGGGAGGCCTCGCCGGTAACGGTGCGCAGGTCGAGGCGGTCCTGCAATGCCTGCAGCCGTTGCGGTTCGGTGTCGACGACGGTGATGTCGTTGGCTTCGCTGGCGAGGTTGTTGGCGAGGGAGGAACCCACCTGGCCGGCGCCGAGGATGATGATCTTCATGGCCGAGAGTCCGCTGTGCGTTGGGCGCGCATTGTAGAGAAGGCGGATACAAGAGGAAAGCGACAACTTGCGCCGGTAACGCCGCGTGCCGCGCCAGCGATATGCTCAAGTATCATGCCAGTCGTCCCGCTAATCCTTCTTCCTGGTCTCCACACCCAGGGATTTCAGCTTGCGATACAGATGGGTGCGCTCGATGCCGGAGTGCTGGGCCACTTGGTTGATGTTGCCGTCCAGGCGGGCGAGCAGTTCGATGAAATAGTTGCGTTCGAAGTTTTCACGCGCCTCGCGCAGCGGCAGTTCGATGTCCGCGGCGGGCACCGCCGGCGCCGTGCTGCGGGCGGCGCCCAATGCCGCCTCCACCTCGCCGGCGTCGATGTCGCCGCCGCGGCCGACGATGAGCAGGCGCTGCACCAGGTTGCGCAGTTCGCGCACGTTGCCGGGCCAGGGATAGTTGCGCAGGCGGTTCTGCGCCGCCACGGTGAAGGCGCGGTAGGGCAGTTTCTCCTGGCCGACGAAGTGATCGATGTAGAAGGCGATGAGGTCGCTGACGTCCTCGCTGTGCTCGCGCAGCGGCGGCACGGCGAGCGGCACCACGTTGAGATGGTAGTAGAGGTCGTTGCGGAACTGGCCGTCGCGCACGCGCTGCGCCAGGTCGTGGTGGGTGGCGGCGATGACGCGCACGTCCACCTTCACCGGCTCGGTGCCGCCGACGCGGTGGTAGCTGCGGGTTTCCAGCGCGCCGAGCAGGCGCGCCTGGGTGGCGTTGTCCATGTCGGCGATGTCGTCGAGGAAGAGGGTGCCGCCGTTGGCCTGTTCCAGCAGGCCGTAGTGCACCTTGTCGCCCTCCTCGCTGCCGAACAGTTCCACTGCGGCATTGTCGCCCAGCAGGGAGGCGACGCCGACGTCGACGAAGGGGCCGTCGCGGCGCGGACTGGTGGCGTGCAGGTAGCGCGCCATCACGCCCTTGCCGGCGCCCGGTTCGCCGCTGATCAGCACGGTGGTGTCGTGCTGCGCCACGCGCCGGATCTGCTCGCGCAGCTGCTGCATCGGTGCGCTGCGGCCGACCGGTTCGCCCACCGGCTGCGCCAGCCGCTTCAGGCCGGCATTCTCGCGGTGCAGGTTGTAGGCCTCCAGCGCGCGCTCCACGGTGACCAGCAGCTTGGCCAGTGACAGCGGCTTTTCGATGAAATCGTAGGCGCCGAGGCGGGTGGCCTCCACGGCGGTTTCCACCGTGCCGTGGCCCGACATCATGATCACCGGCGAGGTGAGCGGGCCTTCCTCGGTCCACTCCTTGAGCAGGGAGATGCCGTCCACGTCGGGCATCCAGATGTCGAGCAGCACCAGGTCGGGGCGGCGTGTGCGGCGTGCCTTGCGCGCGGCGGCGGCGTTCTCCGCCGTGTCCACCTCGTAGCCCTCGTCGCGCAGGATGTCCTGCAGCAGCGAACGGATGTCCGGTTCGTCGTCCACCACCAGGATGTAGCCGTGCGCCATGGTCGTCAGGTCCTCATCGGTTTCGGGCCGGTGTGCGGGAAAAACCGGGTGCGGCGTTCGTGGGCCGGGTTGTGCGCGGGTTTCGGCATGGGCTAGGCCTCACCCCGGTGTTCGTCGTTTTTCGCCTTTACCGGCAAGCGAATGATAATGCACGCGCCGCCTTCGGGCATGTTCTCCACCCACAGCATGCCGCCGTGTTCCTCCACGATCTTCTTGACGATGGCCAGGCCGAGGCCGGTGCCCTTGGGCTTGCTGGTGACGTAGGGCTCGAACAGGTTGGCCAGCATCTCCTCGGGGATGCCGGGGCCGTCGTCGCACACCCCCAGTTCGACGAAGCGGCAGCCGGTTTCCTCGGCGCAGCGGGTGGTGATGCGGATATGGGCGCCGTCGCGGCCGCAGGCCTCCAGGGCGTTCTTGATCAGGTTGTGCAGCACCTGGCGCAAACGGCCGGCATCGGCCTGAATCGCCGGGGTGCGCGGGTCCAGTTGCAGGTCGAAGGTGACCGGGCGGTGATCGGTGCGGTACAGCTCCACCACCTCGCTGATGACGCGGTTCATGCCCACCATGTCGAGCCGGATCTGCGGCGGGCGGGCATAGTCGGAGAAGGCCTTTACCATCTCCTTCATGGCCTCTACCTGCTGCACGATGGTGTGGGTGGAGCGGTCCAGCACCTCGGCGTCTTCCGCCGGCATGGTGGCGAGGTATTTGTGGCGCAGCCGCTCGGCGGACAGCTGTATCGGCGTCAGCGGGTTCTTGATCTCGTGGGCCAGGCGCCGTGCCACCTCGCCCCAGGCGGCGTCGCGCTGGGCCTGGATCAGGGCGGTGATGTCGTCGAACACGATGACGTGGCCGCCGCTGCGCGACACCGCGAGGCCGGCGGCGGCGGTCGGCGCCAACCGGAGCTGCTGGGTGTCCCCATGCTCCGGCACGGCCTGTTGTGTCCCCTTCTGCGACGAGCCGGCCTGCCCGGCGTCACGGCTGGCCGGCTCGCTGCCCGGCAGCAGGGCGCCACGGCACATGAGCACCTGACGGCCTTTCTGGCCGAACAGCACCAGTTCGGCGCGCCATTCCGGCTCGGCCGGGTTCAGGTGCGGCAGCAGGGCCTCGACGAACTGATCCAGCGCCGGGTGGCGCCCCGGCAGCTCCTGCAGGGGCTGGCCCACGGCGTCGTCCAGCGCCGTGCCCAGGATCTGGCCGGCGGCGGCGTTGACGGTGTGCAGCACGCCGTCGCTGTCCAGGGTGAGTACACCGGAGGACAGGCGGCCCAGCACCGCCTCCAGATAGGTGCGCTGTTCCTCGGCCTGGCGCTGGCTGTTGTGCGCCGCCTGCTGGCTTTGGGCGATCTTGTAGGTCATTTCATTGAAGGAGCGCACCAGAAAACCCAGCTCGTCGCGGCCGGGCAGGGGCAGGCGCTTGTCGTAGTCGCCCGCCGCCACGGCGCGGGTGCCTTCGGCCAGATCGCGGATCGGCGCCACCAGGCGCCGTGCCGAGAAGAATGCGGCCCACACGGCGGTGAGCAGGGACAGCAGCAGGATCAGCGACAGGGTGAGGGTGAAGCTGTATTTGAGCGGCTGGCGCAGAAAGGCCAGTTCCTTGTACTGGGAGAATGCCTCCTGCACGGAGTCGGCCAGCAGGCTGAGGCGTTCCGCCACCGGGAACAGGGCGTGCAGCACGCGCGGCTCGGCGCCGGGCTCCAGAATCGGCAGGTTGACGGCGACGCGCACGTGCATGCCCACGTCGCCCAGCGGCTCCAGCCGGGCGTAGTCCAGGCCCTGGCGCAGCTGCTGCAAGATGGCCTCGCTGGGCATGGTCGGCACGATGGCGCTGGGATCCATGCTGGCGCTGACGATGGCGCGGCCGCGCAGCGTGAGCAGGGTCATTTCCGCCGCCTCGCTGTTCTGGCGCAGCTCGTTGAGTTTCAGCGCCGCCGCGCTGTCCGGCACAGGCCCCAGTTCGGTGGCGGCCTGGCGGGTCTGGCGCAGCAGTTCACGCAGGCGGCCGTCGAGGGAGGAACGGCCCAGCTCCAGGGCGTCCTCCAGGGATTTTTCCACCCGCAGGTCGAACCAGCTGTCGATGCCGCGGTGGAGGAATTGCAGGGAGAAGTAATACACCACCGACACCGGCGCCAGGGCCAGCAGCACGAACATCACCACCAGGCGCAGGGTGAGACGCGAGCCGGGTGCGTGCTCGCGGTACTGGTGCAGCAGGTGGATCAGGTGGCGGCCGATCAGGGCCAGCAGCAGCAGCAGGGCCAGGATGTTCACCACCAGCAGCAGCGAATAGAGGCGGCCGAACAGGGCGGTGTTCTGGGTGGCGCCGCTGATCAGGTAGAACGAGGCCAGCAGCAGCACGAACAGCAGTGCCACCGGCCGCGGCCCGGAGGTGAGCCGTCTCAGGGCGTCAAGGAACATGTGAACCATTCGCTCGACAGGCGCCAGGCGGGCGTGACGTAGGCCACCGGCCGCAGGGGTGCCGGCAGGGCCTCGATGTCCAGGGCGGTGCGCAGCTGCACCTGGTATTCCTGGTCCGGTTCGATGCGGTCGGCGTCCAGCAGCGGATAGCCGTCCAAGGCGCCCAGCGCCAGCAGTGCCAGGTTGAGGGTGTGGTAGATGGTGAGCTTGTCGCTGTTCAGGTCGCGCAGCAGGTACTGATCGGAGAAGGCGTGGTAGGTGAGCTGGTGGCGCAGCTCCCGTTTGATCACGGTTTCGTTGGGCCACCAGCGACGCAGGCGTTGCACCTCGATCTCCAGCCGCAGGGTGAGGGGCACGCCGTTGTTGAGGGCTTCGAGCACCTCGCCGCTGAATTGGTAGTCGATGCGGGCATTGAGCTGGTAGGTGTCGTTTTCCAGCTGGGTGGCGGCGGAGCTGACGTCGAAACCGTCGGCATGGGCGGCCGCCGCGCACAGCCCGAAGGCGAGCGCGCACAGCAACCGGCGCCAGCCGGCGGGCCGTGAGTCATGCCTTGCCGAGAGCTGCGTAATAAAAGCCATCCATTCCATTCTCGCCGGGCAGGATCTGCCGCCCCGCCGCCGCCGCCAGGCCCCAGGCGGCGGCTATGGGGAGTTCGCGTGCCTGCGCCTCGTCGCGCAGGAACGCCGTCACCTGTCCGGCATTTTCCGCCGTGAGTATGGAGCAGGTGGCGTAGACAAGGATACCGCCCGGCGCCAACAAGGGCCACAGCGCCCGCAGCAGGCGTGCCTGCTGCTGGTTGAGGGCTGCAATGTCCTCGGCGCGGCGCAGGGCCTTGATGTCGGGGTGGCGGCGGATGACGCCGCTGCCGGAGCAGGGGGCGTCGAGCAGGATGCGGTCGTAGGGGCGGCCGTCCCACCAGGCATCAGGATCACCGGCGTCGCCGGTGCGCAGTTCCGCCGTGAGACCCAGCCGCGCCAGGTTTTCCCCCACCCGCGCCAGGCGCTCCGCATCGCTGTCCAGGGCCAGCAGTTCCACCTCGGGACAGGTTTCCAGGATGTGGCCGGTCTTGCCGCCGGGCGCAGCGCAGGCGTCCAGCACGCGTTGTCCCGGGGCCAGCTGCAACAGGCCGGCGGCCAGCTGCGCCGCCGCGTCCTGCACCGAGACGTCGCCTTCGGCGAAGCCGGGCAGCCGTTCCACCGCCACCGGCGTTTCCAGGGTCAGCGCATCGGGTGCATGGGGCGGGGCGGTGGCGGGGAGCCCGGCCTGTTGCAGCCGTTCCAGATATTGTTCGCGGCTGCCGTGCAGGCGGTTCACCCGCAAGGTCATTGGCGGGCGGGCGTTGTTGGCGGCGGCGATGTCGCGCCAGTGTTCCGGCCAGTCCTGCGCGAGGCGGCCCAGCATCCAGGCGGGGTGGGCGAGCGCGGCGGTTTCGCCGGCATCCACCGCGGCGAGCAGCGCCTCCTGCTCCCGTTGCAGCCGGCGCAGTACGCCGTTGAGCAGGCCGCGCGCCCACTCCTTGCCCAGGCGCGCGGTGGCATCGACGGTGAGGGAGACGGCGGCATGGGCAGGCACGTTGAGGTAGAGCAGTTGGTACAGCCCGGCCAGCAGCAGGGCATGCACGCCGCGGTCGCGCGCGCGCAGGGGCTTGTCCAGCAGTTTGTCCGCCAGGGCCTCCAGGCGCGGCGCCCAGCGCAGGGTGCCGTAACACAGTTCCTGCGCCAGTCCGCGCTCGGCCGGGGGCAGGGCGGCCAGGGCCGGGGGCAGGGCCGCGGCGAGGGAACGGCCCTCTTCCAGGACCTGGGTGATGACCCTGGCCGCGGCGCTGCGGGCGTCATCCTTCTTGGGCTTAGCCATTGCCGAGGGTCATCCCGTCGAGGTTGCGGGCATTGAGGAAGTCTCCGGCGGCCAGCGGCTTGCCGCCGGGCAGCTGTACGCGCAGCAGGCGCAGCAGGCCGTCGCCGGTGGCAACATCGATGCCATCCCGCCCGGCGCGTACCACATGGCCGGGGGCAGCATTGCCTGTTTCATTTAGAGCGACCGCATCCCAGACGCGCAGCACTTCCTCGCCCAGATGCGCCTGCGCCACCGGCCAGGGATTGAAGGCCCGTACCTGCCGCGACAGCTCCACAGCGCTGCGTGTCCAGTCCATGGCCGCTTCGGCCTTGTCGAGCTTTTTGGCGTAATTGGCCAGGGCGTCGTCCTGCGCTTCGCCGTGCAGGCTGCCTGCCTGGAGCTGATCGAGGGCGGTGAGGATCGCCGCGGCGCCGAGGGCGGCGAGGCGGTCGTGCAGGGTGGCGGCGGTATCGGTGTCGCTGATCGGGGTGCTGACCTTGTGCAGCATGGCGCCGGTATCCAGGCCCACGTCCATCTGCATGATGGTGATTCCGGTTTCGCCGTCGCCGGCGAGGATGGCGCGCTGGATGGGGGCCGCGCCGCGCCAGCGCGGCAGCAGCGAGCCATGGATGTTGAGGCAGCCGTGGTGCGGCATCTCCAGCACCGCCTTGGGCAGCAGCAGGCCGTAGGCGGCGACGATCATCACGTCGGCGTCGAGCGCGGCCAGTTCCTGCTGCGCGGCGGCGTCCTTGAGGGACAGCGGCTGGAACACCGGCACGCCGTTCTCCAGGGCCAGGGCCTTGACCGGGCTGGGGGTGAGCTTGCGGCCGCGCCCGGCCGGGCGATCGGGCTGGGTGTAGGCGGCGATGACCTTGTGGCGCGAGGCCAGCAGGGCCTGCAGGGCCACGGCGGCAAACTCCGGCGTGCCGGCAAAGACGATCTTCAACGGATTCATGCAGGTACCGAAAGGACGGGGGCCACGACGGGGCCCGTGGTTGGTGTGCGCTTACAGCGTCTGGCGCCTGAGTTTTTCCAGCTTCTTACGGATACGCTCGCGCTTGAGGCTGGAGAGGTAATCGACGAACAGCTTGCCTTCCAGGTGATCCATTTCGTGCTGGATGCATACCGCCAGCAGGCCGTCGGCCTCCAGCTCGAAGGGCTGGCCGTCGCGGTTGAGGGCGCGCACGCGCACCCGCTCGGCCCGTTCCACCGTCTCATAGACGCCGGGCACCGACAGGCAGCCTTCGTCCATCTGCTCCACGCCGTCGCGGTCGAGTATCTCGGGATTGATGAACACCCGTGGTTCATTCTTTTCCTCCGACACGTCGATGACGATGACCCGTTGGTGCTCGTTGACCTGGGTGGCGGCCAGGCCGATGCCGGGGGCGTCGTACATGGTGTCGAACATGTCGTCCACCAGACGGCGGATTTTGTCGTCCACATGGGGTACCGGCGCGGCGCGGGTGCGCAGGCGCGGATCGGGAAAATGGAGGATGTTGAGGATGGCCATGGTGGTTTTCCGTGACAAACCTATAGTAATTGCGCAAGACTTGCTGCTAAAGTAATGATGATACTAGGTTCTGACGCTCAGGACGACCCGCAAACCGGTACCGCGGGGAGGGGTCAGGCCGGAGAAACCGTCCCCGCCGGGACGGGCCAAGAATTCGACACAAACCTTTACGGGACGCCCATGGAAAAGAATCCGCTCCGTATCTCCCGACTGCTTTCCTCCCTGGCAGCGGCAGTCATTGTCGTCGGTTGTGCCAGTGCACCGCAACAGCCGGCTCCCGAGCCGCAGCCTGAACCAGTGGCCGCACCCGCGCCTGCGCCGGCACCGCTGGAGGTAAAACCCGATGCACCGCAGCGCTATGTGGTGGTCAAGGGCGATACCCTGTGGGACATCTCCTCGCGCTTCCTGAGCGACCCGTGGCGCTGGCCCGAATTGTGGGACAGCAACCCGCAGATTGCCAATCCGCACCTGATCTATCCCGGCGATGTCCTGATCCTTGCCTACAAGGATGGCCGTCCAATCATTCAAATTCACCGTGGCGGCGTCGTCAGCACCACCGCACCGGGCATCCCGGAGCAGCGTCTGTCGCCGAAGGTGCGGGTGGAGGGGCTGGATCGCGCCATTCCCACCATTCCCATCACGGCCATACGCCCGTTCCTGACCCGGCCGCGGGTAGTGACCGAGAAGGAACTGGAGGCGGCGCCGTACATTCTTTCCACCGCCGACAAGCATCTCATCGCCGGTCCCGGCCACCGCGTCTATGTCCGCGGTCTGGACAATGCCGACGTGACCGAATACGTGGTTGTGCGCCCCGGCGATGTCTACCGCAATCCGGACAACCCGGATGAAATCCTCGGCTACGAGGCCATTCATGTGGGCGACGTGCGGCTGAAGGAATTCGCCGATGTGTCCACCCTGCAGATCGAAAAGGCGACCCGCGAGATACTCAACGGCGATCGCCTGCTGCCGGCCAATGATACCCTGCCCGATACCAGCTTCCTGCCGCGCGCGCCCAAGGACAAGGTGAAGGGGAAAATCATCGCTGTCCCCGGCGGCGTGTCCCTCATCGGCCAGTACCAGGTGGTGACCATCAGCATGGGCCAGCGCGAGGGGATGGAGCCGGGCCACGTCCTGGCCATCTACCAGGCCGGTGAAGTGATTCGTGATCGTCAGCGCGACAACGAGCTGGTCAAGATGCCGGACGAGCACGCCGGCAACCTGATGGTGTTCCGCACCTTCGAGCGCGTCAGCTACGGGCTGGTGATGAAGGCAACCCGCACCATGCACGTGATGGACATCGTGACCAACCCCTGATTCGGGGCAACCGACGTCGAGCAAACGGCGCCTGCGGGCGCCGTTTGCATTTCGGCTTCGGGTTATACTGCGGCCTGGCTATAGGGACATGGCTGAACGACGATGACCACACGCGACGAACTCCACTATTGGCTGGCCCTGCTGCACCTGCCCGGTGTCGGACCCGTACGGGTGCGCCAGTTGCTGGCCGACTACGGCGGCCCGCAGGGCCTGTTCGAGCGCGGTGCGCGCGACGGCGCACTGGAGGCCGAGCTGCGCACGGCACTGCGCGAGCCGGCGTGGGAGGCCGTGGAACACGATCTGGCCTGGGCCGGCGGCCAGCGCCGCATCCTCACCCTGGACGATCCCCTGTATCCGCCGCTGCTGGCACAGATCGGCGACGCGCCGCCGCTGCTGTTCGTACATGGCAATACCGACGCCCTGGTACAGCCGCAGCTGGCCATCGTGGGCAGCCGCAATCCGACGCCTCTGGGGGAGGAAACGGCACAGCAGTTCGCCAAGGCCCTGGCCGGGGCCGGACTCACCATCACCAGCGGACTGGCGCTGGGCATCGATGCCGCCGCCCATCGCGGCGCGCTGGCCGGCAAGGGTCAGACCGTTGCCGTGTTCGGTACCGGACCGGATCGCATCTATCCCGCGCGGCACCACGACCTGGCCCATGCCATCGTCGACGGCGGCGGTGCGCTGGTGAGCGAGTACCCGCCGGGCACCGCGCCGCTGCCGGGCCATTTCCCGCGCCGCAACCGCATCATCAGCGGCCTGGCTTTGGGCACGCTGGTGGTGGAAGCGGCACTGCGCAGCGGTTCCCTGCTTACCGCCAGAAGCGCGTCGGAGCAGGGGCGCGAAGTGTTTGCCATCCCCGGTTCCATCCACAATCCTCTGGCCCGCGGATGTCACCGCCTGATCCGTGACGGCGCCAAGCTGGTGGAGACGGCGCAGGACATATTGGAGGAGCTGGCGCCGCAGCTGCGCGCCGTGCTGGCGGAAGAAACCGCGTCATCGATAAGTGAATTCGCGCTCGACGCCGATTATCGCCGCCTGCTCGAATGCCTGGATTTCGCGCCCGCTGCGGTGGACATCCTGGTGGAACGCAGCGGATTGACGGCCGATGCTGTTTCCTCCATGCTGTTATTACTGGAACTTGAGGGTTATGTGTCCTCCGCGGCGGGCGGGGGTTATGCCCGAACCAGCAAAGAGAGCCTCTGAATGAAGCAAAACGTGTTTGACGTCCTTATGTATCTGTTCGAGAACTACATGGATGATGACACCGAGTTCGACGAAGATCAGGACGCTTTGAAAGAGGTGCTGCTGGAGGCGGGTTTCAGGCAGAACGAAATCCGCAAGGCCTTCGACTGGCTCGAGGGTCTCGCCGAGCTGCAGGACGATGCGCCGCCGCCGGCGGTGCCGTCCGGCTCCATCCGTCTCTATTCGGAGCCGGAACTGGAGAAGATCAACACCGAGTGCCGCGGCTTCATCCTGTTCATGGAACAGATGGGCGTGCTCGACTCCGCCACGCGCGAGATGGTCATCGACCGGGTGATGGCGCTGGAAGAGGACGAGGTGGATCTGGAGCAGCTCAAGTGGGTGATCCTGATGGTCCTGTTCAACCAGCCCGGCCGCGAGGCCGCATTTGCGTGGATGGAAGATCTGGTCCTGGATGAGACGGCGGGCGTGCTGCACTGAGCCGGCGCCTCATCCGACACAAGGTATGCCCGCGTAACGCGGGCATTGTTTTTTAGAGAGTCTGCACGGCGTACTGCATTGCGCGCCATCGTGGGACGGGCTCCAAGGGAGCGGTATGAGCAAGCATCTCGTCATCGTTGAATCGCCGGCCAAGGCCAAGACCATCAAGAAATACCTGGGCAAGGATTTCGAGGTCCTGGCCTCCTATGGCCATGTGCGCGACCTGCTGCCCAAGGAAGGTGCCGTCGACCCCGCCCATGGCTTCGCGATGAAGTACCAGCTCATCGACAAAAACGAAAAACATGTCGACGCCATCGCCAAGGCGCTCGGCAAGGCCGACAGCCTCTATCTGGCGACTGACCCGGATCGCGAGGGTGAGGCCATCTCCTGGCATCTGCTGGAAATCCTGAAGGAGCGCGGCCTGCTCAAGGACAAGCAGGTGGCGCGCGTGGTGTTCCACGAAATCACCAAGAAGGCGATCCAGGAAGCCGCCGACAATCCGCGCGAACTGGCCATGGATCTGGTCAATGCGCAGCAGGCGCGCCGCGCCCTCGATTACCTGGTCGGTTTCAATCTGTCGCCGCTGCTGTGGAAGAAGATCCGCCGCGGTCTGTCCGCCGGTCGTGTACAAAGTCCGGCACTGCGCCTGATCGTCGAGCGCGAGCTGGAGATCGAGGCATTCACGGCGCGCGAGTACTGGACCATCGAGGCCGACACCCTGGCGGCCAAGCAGGCGTTCAACGCCAAGCTGACGCACCTGAAGGGTGAGAAGCTGACGCAGTTTTCCATCACCGACGCCAAGGGCGCCAAGGCTGCGGAAAAGACCCTGACCAAGGCCGCCGGCGGCAAGCTGGTGGTGAGCAAGGTGGAGAAGAAGCAGCGCAAGCGCAATCCGACGGCGCCGTTCACCACGTCGACCCTGCAACAGGAGGCCTCGCGCAAGCTGGGCTTTACCGCGCAACGCACCATGCGTACTGCGCAGCAGCTGTATGAAGGCATCGACATCGGCGGCGAAACCGTCGGTCTCATCACCTATATGCGTACCGACTCCGTCAATCTGGCGCAGGAAGCGCTGGATGAAATCCGCGACTACATCGCCCAGCGCTTCGGCGCCGACAATGTGCCGAAGGAACCGCGCGTCTACAAGACCAAGTCGAAGAATGCCCAGGAGGCGCATGAAGCGGTGCGCCCCACTTCCGTATTGCGCGAGCCCGATACGCTCAAGGATCATCTCACCAAGGAACAGCACAAGCTGTATGAGTTGATCTGGAAGCGCACCCTCGCCTGCCAGATGGTGCACGCCACCATCGATACGGTGGCGGTTGATCTGTCCGCCGGTGAAGGCAATACCTTCCGCGCCAATGGTTCCACCGTGGTCCACCCCGGCTTCATGGCCGTGTACGAGGAGAGCGTGGACGACGCCAAGAAGGACGACGATGACGACAACCGCCTGCTGCCGCCGTTGCAGGAGGGGGAGACCGTCGAGCTCAAGGCGATCCGTACCGAACAGCATTTCACCGAGCCGCCGCCGCGCTATTCCGAAGCCAGCCTGGTCAAGGCGCTGGAAGAGTACGGCATCGGCCGTCCCTCTACCTATGCCTCCATCATCTCCACCCTGCAGCAGCGCGAGTACGTGGAGATGGACAAGAAGCGTTTCATCCCCACCGACGTCGGCCGCATCGTCAACAAGTTCCTTACCGAGCATTTCACCAAGTATGTCGACTACGACTTTACCGCCCGTCTCGAAGACGAGCTGGATGAGGTGTCGCGCGGCGAAAAGGACTGGGTGCCGGTGATGGACGAGTTCTGGGGACCGTTCAAGGAGCTGGTGGAGACCAAGGAAAAGGACGTCAGCCGCAAGGACGTCACCCAGGAAGCACTGGACGAGGCCTGTCCCAAGTGCGGCAAGCCGCTGTCCATCCGTCTCGGCCGGCGCGGCCGCTTCATCGGTTGCAGCGGTTACCCGGAGTGCGACTACACGCGCAACCTGAACGAAACCGCAGAGCAGAAGGAAGAGGCGCCGCCGGAGATCGTCGAGGGCCGTACCTGTCCGAAGTGCGACTCGCCGCTGATTATCCGCCAGGGCCGCTACGGCAAGTTCATCGGCTGTTCGGCTTATCCCAAGTGCAAGTTCATTGAACCGCTGGAAAAACCGGCCGACACCGGCGTCACCTGTCCCGAGTGCAAGAAGGGCTCGCTGGTACAGCGCAAATCGCGCTACGGCAAGCTGTTCTACTCGTGCAATACCTACCCGGATTGCAAATACGCCGTGTGGAATCCGCCGATCAACGAACCCTGTCCCCAGTGCGGCTGGCCGATCCTCACGCTCAAGACCACCAAGCGCCGCGGCACCGAGAAGGTCTGCCCGCAGAAGGAGTGCGGCTACACCGAGCAGGTGGCGCCGCCGGGCGAGGCTCCGGCCGAAGAGGAATAAGCTCGGGAGAGGCGGCGGGCGCATCAGCAAGCATAAGCAGCAGCGGCACGCAGCATAAGAACTTCTGACGACAGCAACCGTGACATTTGCGGTAGATTTGCGCGGAAATTTAAAGCGAGGATTTTCACTATGTCCCAGCCGTTCGTCGCCATTCTGATGGGCTCCGATTCCGACCTGCCCACCATGCAGGCCACCTTCGATGTGCTGAAGTCCTTTAGCATACGCTATGAAGTGCGCGTGCATTCCGCCCACCGCACGCCGGAGGCCACGCACAATTACGTGAAGGACGCCGAGCAGCGCGGCTGCCAGGCCTTCATCTGCGCCGCCGGCCTGGCGGCGCATCTGGCCGGTGCGGTATCGGCCATCACCGTGCGCCCGGTCATCGGCGTGCCCATGGACGGCGGTCCGCTCAAGGGCCAGGACGCGCTGTTGTCCACCGTGCAGATGCCGGCCGGCATTCCGGTGGCCACGGTCGCCATCGGCAAGACCGGCGCCAAGAACGCTGCCTATCTGGCTGCACAGATCATGGCCGTGTCCGATGCGGCGCTGGCGCAGAAACTGCGCGACGAGCGCAAGCAGAATGCCGACAAGATCCTCCAGCGCAACGCCGAGATACAGAAGGAACTTGGCCTGGCGTAGGACGCCGTGGGCAGGGCGGAGACGCCCGGCCTGCCCGGCGCCGGTGTCGGCTGATTCATGACCCCCTTTCACCTGCGCGAGGCGGTACGTGCGCTGCACAACGGCGGCATCATCGCCTATCCCACCGAGGCGGTGTACGGCCTCGGTTGTGACCCTCTCGATGCCGATACCGTACTGCGCCTGCTGGCGCTGAAGCGGCGGCCGGTGGAGAAAGGGTTGATCCTGGTCGCTGCCGACTTTTCCCAGCTGCAACCCTATCTGCTGCCTCTGGCTGCGCCCCTGGCGCAGCAGGTTGCGGCCGACTGGCCCGGGCCGGTGACTTGGCTCCTGCCGGCGCGGCCGGACGTGCCGCGCTGGCTGCGCGGCGCCCATGACACGCTCGCCGTGCGCGTCAGCGCCCACCCCGAAGTGGCGGCCTTGTGCCGCGCCTTCGGCGGCCCCATTGTTTCCACCAGCGCCAATCCCGCAACGCTGCCGCCGGCACGCAATGCACTCACCGTGCAACGCATGTTCGGCGGCGGCGTGGATTTCATACTCCACGCGCCGCTGGGCGGACTGGAACGCCCCACCCAGATACGTGATGGCCGCAGCGGCCGTATCATCCGCGCCGGCCGGTGATCCTTCACCCGAGGTAGTCCCGATGACACAGCCCGATATCGCCGGCGTGGAGCACTATCTGCGCAGCCTGCAGGAGCGCCTCTGTGCCGCGCTGGAACAGGAGGACGGCAAGGGCGTGTTCCGCGAGGACGCCTGGCAACGTCCCGGTGGTGGCGGCGGGCGTACGCGGGTGCTGAGTGACGGCGCGCTGTTCGAACAGGGGGGAATCAATTTTTCCCATGTAACCGGCGACAGGTTGCCGCCCTCGGCGACGGCGGCGCGGCCGGAACTTGCCGGGCGCAGCTGGCAGGCCATGGGTGTTTCGCTGGTGCTGCACCCGCACAACCCCTACGTCCCCACCTCGCACATGAATGCGCGTTTCTTCATTGCGGAAAAGCCGGGTGAGCCGGCGCTGTGGTGGTTCGGCGGCGGTTATGATCTCACCCCCTACTACGGCTTCGAGGACGACGTGCTGCACTGGCACCGCAGTGCACGCGCGGCCTGCGCACCTTTCGGCGCGGACGTCTATCCGCGCTACAAGCAATGGTGCGACGAATACTTCTTTCTCAAGCACCGCAACGAGGCACGCGGTATCGGCGGCATATTCTTCGATGATCTCAATGCCTGGGATTTCGACCGCTGCTTTGCCTTCATGCAGAGCATCGGCGACAGCTACGCCGGGGCCTACCTGCCTATCGTGCAACTACGCAAGAACACGCCCTATGGCGAGCGGGAGCGCGATTTCCAGCTCTATCGCCGCGGCCGCTATGTGGAATTCAATCTGGTGTGGGACCGGGGCACACTGTTCGGCCTGCAATCTGGCGGACGTACCGAGTCCATCCTGATGTCGCTGCCGCCGCTGGTGAAGTGGCGCTACGACTGGCGTCCGCAGCCGGGCAGTGCCGAGGCGGAGCTGTACGAGAAATTTCTGCCGCCGCGCGATTGGCTGGCCGGGCGTTAAGTCAAAAGCGCAACCACGGGGAACACGGGGCATACAGGGAAAACAACACCATTGGGCCGGAAATCCTAGTGTTTCCGGTGTCCCCTGTGGTTACTCCCGATTCTCTGTCTGTTCGAGACAGGCCCTAGGCAGGGCGGTTGAGCATGAAGTCGGCGACCTTGCGGAAGGCCGCCTCCAGCTCCTCGCGCAGGGCCGCGTCGGCCACAGTGTCCGACAGGGCACGCTGCATGCACAGCATCCACTGGTCGCGCGCGGCGCCGTCGATGGGAAAGGGCATGTGACGCTGGCGCAGTCGCGGGTGGCCGTGCTTTTCCACGTAAAGTGGCGGGCCACCTGTCCAGCCGGAGAGAAAATCAAACAGCTTCGCTTCCGAGCCCTTGAGATTGCGCGCGTGCATGGCGCGGATCCCCGCCGTTTCCGGCAGGCTGTCCATCAGTTCATAGAACCGGGTGACCAGGGCGCGGATGCCGGCTTCGCCGCCGAGGCGTTGGTAGTGTGTGTTTTCCATGGCGCCGATCCTAGCGCAAAGCCGCCGGCCCCGGCATTGCGTTTTCACAACCTGTTCCGGGTCATTTGTTACAATCGGCCGATGGATGTCTCCGACCTGCTTGAACACCTCAATCCGGCCCAGCGCGAAGCGGTCTGCGCCCCGCCGGGCAATCTGCTGATCCTGGCCGGCGCCGGTTGCGGCAAGACCCGCGTGCTGACCCACCGCATCGCCTGGCTGATTCGTGCCGAGAACGTCTCGCCCTGGTCGATACTCGCGGTCACCTTTACCAACAAGGCGGCGCACGAAATGCGCGGCCGCATCGAAGCGCTGTTGCAGGCACCCATCGGCGGAATGTGGGTCGGCACCTTTCACGGCCTGGCCCACCGCCTGCTGCGCGCCCACTGGCAGGAGGCAGGTTTGCCGCAGTCGTTCCAGATCATGGACGGCGAGGATCAGCTGCGCCTGGTCAAACGCCTGATGCGCGAGGCCAATGTGGACGATGCGCGCTGGCCGCCGCGCCAGGTGGTGGGCTTCATCAACGCACGCAAGGATGAGGGCGTGCGCCCGCAGGCGGTGGAGCACTACGGCGATCCGTATCTGCGGATGATGGTGCAGCTGTATCAGGCCTACGAAGAGGCCTGCCAGCGTAGCGGCCAGGTGGACTTCGCCGAGCTGCTGCTGCGCGCCCACGAGCTGTTCGCCAAACGCCCCGATGTGTTGCAGCATTACCGCGAACGCTTCCGTCATATCCTGGTGGATGAGTTCCAGGACACCAACGCCATCCAGTATGCCTGGCTGCGCCAGATTGCCGGTGACAGCGGCAAGGTGTTTGCGGTGGGTGACGACGATCAGTCCATCTACGGCTGGCGCGGCGCCAAGGTGGAGAACCTGCACCAGTTCCGCAAGGATCTGGACGACGTGCACCTGATCCGCCTGGAGCAGAACTACCGTTCCACCGCCACCATACTCTCCGCTGCCAACGCCCTCATCGATCACAACGAGGATCGCCTCGGCAAGGAACTGTGGACCGAGGGCGAGAAGGGCGAACCGATCCGCCTGTACGGCGCCTTCAACGAACTGGAAGAGGCGCGCTTCGTGGTCGAGCAGATTCGCCAGTGGGTCAACGAGGGCAACCGGCGCGACGAGGCGGCGCTGCTGTATCGTTCCAACGCCCAGTCGCGCGTGCTGGAAGAGGCGCTGATGCAGGCACAGATGCCCTACCGCATCTACGGCGGCCTGCGTTTCTTCGAGCGGCAGGAAATCAAGGACGCCCTGGCCTATCTGCGCCTCGTCGCCAACCGCCATGACGACGCGTCCTTCGAGCGCGCAGTGAACACGCCTACGCGCGGCATCGGCGAGCGCACCGTGCAGGCGGTGCGCGAGCATGCCCGCGCCTTCGGCCTGTCGCTGTGGCGTGCGGCGCAGGAGATCATCGAGCGCAACATGCTGGCGGCGCGCGCAGCCAATGCGCTCAAGGCATTTCTCGATCTCATTGATACGCTGTCTGCCGACATCGCGGTACTGAAACTGCACGAGCAGGCGCAACACGTGGTGCAGCTCAGCGGGCTGATCGAACACTATCGCAAGGAAAAAGGCGAAAAAGGCCAGGCTCGCATCGAGAACCTGGAGGAACTGGTCAACGCCGCTCGCCAGTTCGAGTTCAGCGAGGAGGAGCACGGCGACATGCGCCCCCTCGATGCCTTCCTGGCCCATGCCGCGCTGGAGTCGGGCGAAGGGCAGGCGGACGAATGGGAGGATGCCGTGCAGCTGATGACGCTGCACTCGGCCAAGGGCCTGGAGTTTCCCCTGGTGTTTCTCTGCGGCATGGAGGAAGGGCTGTTCCCGCACCAGCGTTCCATGGATGAGCCGGGGCGTCTGGAGGAGGAACGGCGCCTGGCCTACGTGGGCATGACGCGCGCCATGCGGCGGCTGTTTCTCACCTATGCCGAAGTGCGCCGTCTCTACGGCGAGGAACACTACACACGGCCCTCGCGTTTCATCCGCGAGGTGCCGGCGGAATTCATCGAGGAGGTGCGCCTGCGCGGCGGCGTTAGCCAGCCTGCGTTTCACGGCGGCAGCAAGGGCAGCGCCGCCCCGGAAGGCATGCGTCTCGGCCAGCGCGTGATGCATCCCAAGTTCGGCGAAGGTGTGCTGCTCGCCTGCGAAGGCCAGGGTGCGCAGGCGCGCGTGCAGGTCAACTTCACTCATGTGGGCAGCAAGTGGCTGGTGCTGGCCTATGCCAATCTGGAAGCGGTTTGACAACGTAACAACGCGAGGGACACAGCAATGAAACGTCGTGACTTCATCAAGGGTGCAGGCGCCGGCGCGATAGCCGCGGGTGCAGCACTGGCGGCGCCGGGTGTGCAGGCCAAGGCGCAGTTCAAGTGGAAGATGGTCACCACCTGGCCGAAGAACTTCCCTGGCATGGGCACCGGCGCCAATCATCTGGCCAAGCTCATCGAAGAGATGAGCGGCGGGCGCATCGAGGTGAAGGTCTACGGCGCGGGTGAGCTGGTGCCGGCCTTCGAGATTTTCGACGCGGTATCGCGCGGCACGGCGGAAATGGGACACGGCGCGGCCTATTACTGGAAGGGCAAGAGCGAGGCGGCGCAGTTCTTCGCCGCGGTGCCCTTCGGCATGACGGCGCAGGAAATGAATGCCTGGCTGTATCACGGCGGCGGCATGGCCTTGTGGGAAGAGGTATACAAGCCCTTCGGCCTGATCCCGACGGCGGCGATCAATACCGGCGTGCAGATGGGCGGCTGGTTCAACAAGGAGATCAAAAGCGTCGATGATCTCAACGGACTCAAGATGCGTATCCCCGGCCTTGGTGGCGAAGTGCTGAAACGCCTGGGCGGTACGCCGGTGAATCTGCCCGGCGGCGAAATCTTCCAGGCCCTGCAATCGGGCAACATCGACGCCACGGAATGGGTCGGCCCGTACAACGATCTCGCCTTCGGCCTCTACAAGGCGGCCAAGTTCTATTACTACCCCGGCTGGCACGAGCCCGGCACGGTGCTGGAATGCTTCATCAACGAAAAGGCCTTTGCCGCCCTGCCCAAGGATTTGCAGACCATCGTGCTCACCGCCTGCAAGGCAGCCAACATGGACGGCCTGTCCGAGTACACCGCGCGCAACAACGAGGCGCTGCACACCCTGGTGGGCAAGCACAAGGTGCAGCTGAAGAAATTCCCCGACGACGTGCTGCGACGACTCAAGGCGGTGTCCGACGAGGTGGTGGCGGAGATCGCGGCCAAGGATCCCATGTCGAAAAAGGTGTACGAATCGTTCGTACGCTTCCGCGACCAGGTGGTGGCCTGGCACGACGTATCGGAGCGGGCCTTCCTCAACGCACGCGCCGGCTGACGTCGGCGATCAGCGTATCTTCAGTGGGTCGGGCTTCAGCCCGACAGCCCGGCCAAGACACGCGCCGCTGTCGGGCTGAAGCCCGACCCACAGGTGTTCGACTATAGTTGCAGTATCAGGCCCACCCGCCGGAGGCCGTTATGCGTACTGCACTTATTTCCCTGCTGTTGTTGCTGCCATTACACGTTGTCGCCGAAGCGCGCTACACCACGCCGCCCTATGAGCCGCCGCAGGTGGTGTACGACTTCTATCTCGACAATCCCGCCAAGATGGGCGCGGCGCTGTACTGGCTCCGCGCGCTGCTCAATCCGTTGTCGGAGGAGCCCTACGGGTTTGCGCCGGAGATGATGTCGATCAAGGTGGTGATCCACGGCACCGAGCTGGTGACCGTGGCGCGCAAGAACTACGAAAAGTACCGCGACGAGGTGGAGCGCATGCGTTACTACGCCGCGCTGGGTGTGGAATTCAAGGTCTGTGCCCTGGCCGCGGAGGAGTATCACTACACCGCCGCCGACTTCCACGACTTCATCGAGATCGTACCCTCGGCCTTCACCGAGCTGGTGCACTGGCAGATGCAGGGCTATGCCCTGATTACGCCCCAGGTGCCGGAGCGCAATCACACCATCGAGGATATTCGCTGACGGCGTCAGCGCACGATCAATCCTTGCCGCTGATCGCCCGATCGATCTCGCCGCACAGCGCCACCAGGCGTGCCGTGTCCTGCGGCAGTTCGGCAAAGCTGTGTTCGGCCAGGGGCTGGATGTCGCAGGCGCCGGGCAGTGCGGCGCCGGTATCGAGCAGGGCGCGCATGCGCGCCAGAAACACCCATTGCAGCCATTGTTGGAACTGCAGCGTGTCGTAGCAGAACGGCGCAGCGCTGGCGAGGGCCTGCGGGTCGGGCGCGGTGTTCTCCCACAGATCGATGCGGCGCATCTCAGCTTCGATGGCGAGCAGCAGGTCGGCGATGTGCCGGCGTCGGGTGTCGGTGGTCATGGGCTGTAGCGTATGGCAGTGATGTAATAGTGAGCTTTGCCCTTGGGCAGCATGATTTCCACTTCGTCGTCCAGATTCTTCTTCATCAGCGCCCGCGCCAGCGGCGCGTCCATGCTGATCCAGCCCTGCTCGGCATCGAATTCGTCCGGGCCGACGATGCGCCAGGTGTGCTCCGCACCGTCGTCGTCCTCCAGCGTCACCCAGGCGCCGAAATAGACTCGCGACGGGTCGCTGGGCGCGGCGCTCACCACGGTCAGTTCCGGCAGGCGCTTTTGCAGATAGCGGATGCGCCGATCGATCTCGCGCAGTTCCTTCTTGCGGTAGATATATTCGGCGTTCTCCGAGCGATCGCCCTCGGCGGCGGCGGCGGACAGCGCCTTGACCACGTCGGCGCGCCGCCGCCACAGGCCCTGCAATTCCTCCTGCAAGCGCTGGTAGCCGGCCGCGGTGATATACAGCGAGCTGCGCGGTTGCAGTGGGCGGTATCTTCCCATGACTGGGCTAGCGCCCGTACACCACGCCCGGCAGCCAGGTGGCCAGTGCCGGCCACCACGCCAGCAGGCCCAGCATCAGCAGCTGGATGACGATGAAGGGGACCACACCGCGATAGATCTGTGCCGTGCTGAGCTCCGGCGGCGCGACGCCGCGCAGGTAGAACAGGGCGAAGCCGAAGGGCGGGGTGAGGAAGGAGGTTTGCAGGTTGATGGCGATCATCACGCCGAGCCACACCGGATCGAGGCCCATGGCAAGCAGGATCGGCGCGACGATGGGCACCACCACGAAGGTGATCTCGATGAAGTCGAGGATGAAACCGAGCAGGAACATCACCAGCATCACCACTAGCATGGCACCGACCACGCCGCCGGGCAGATCGGACAGCAGGCCTTCGATGAGCTCATCGCCGCCATAGCCGCGGAACACCAGGGAGAACAGCGAGGCGCCGATGAAGATCAGAAACACCATGGCGGTGATCTGGGTGGTGCTGCGCATCACCTCGTTGAGCATGGGCAGGGCCAGCTGGCGCTGGCCGGCGGCCAGCAGGATGGCGCCGATGGCGCCTACCGCCGCCGCCTCGGTGGGTGCGGCGACGCCGCCGAGGATGGAGCCCAGCACCGCGAGGATCAGGAGCAGCGGCGGCAGCAGCACCTTGAACAGGCGCTCGGCCAGGGCGCGGCCGCGCAGGGCGCGATCCTCGGCGGGCAGGGCCGGCATGGCCGCCGGTTGCAGCACTGCGACGGCGATCAGATAGATCGCGTAAAGCAGCACCAGCACCAGCCCCGGGATCAGTGCGCCGGCAAACAGATCGCCCACTGACACCGTCTCCGGCGAGAAGATGCCCATGTCCAGCTGCGCCTGCTGGTAGGCCGACGACAGCACGTCGCCGAGCAGGATCAGGATGATGGAGGGCGGGATGATCTGGCCCAAGGTGCCCGAGGCGCAAATGGCGCCGGCGGCGAGCTGCGGGCTGTAGCCGCGCTTGAGCATGGTGGGCAGGGAGAGCAGGCCCATGGTGACCACGGTGGCGCCGACGATGCCGGTGCTGGCGGCGAGCAGCATGCCCACCACGATCACCGACAGGCCCAGGCCGCCGCGCAGCGGGCCGAACAGCGCCGCCATGGTGTCGAGCAGGTTCTCCGCCACTCTCGACCGCTCCAGCATCACCCCCATGAATACGAACAGCGGCACGGCGATGAGGGTTTCATTGGTCATGATGCCGTACAGGCGGTTGGGGAAGGCCTCCAGCAGACTGGCGTCGAACAGGTCAAAGGCCGCGCCGCCCAGGGCGAAGATCAGGGCGGTACCCGCCAGGCTGAGGGCCACCGGGTAGCCGGCCAGCAATACCACGCAGACGGCGAGGAACAGCAGCAGCGGCAGCCACTCGGCCATCACACTTCCACCTTCGCGTCGTGGGCCGGCGCATCTTCCGCATGGCCCAGCAGCACCAGCAGGCTGCGCAGCGCCTGGCTGATGCCCTGCAAGGTCAGCAGCAGGGCCATGGCCGGAATGGCGCTTTTCAGCAGGTACACCAGGGGCAGGCCGCCGGCGTCGCGCGAGCCTTCGTGCAGCGACCAGGAGGCGGCCACATAGTCCCAGCTGATCCACAGCGTAAACACACACACCGGCAGCAGCAGCAGCAGGGCGCCCAGCAGGTCGACCCAGGCCTGGCCGCGCAGCGAGAGGCGGCGGTAAAAAATGTCCACGCGCACATGGCCGTCGTGGCGCAGGGTGTAGGCGGCGCCGAGCATAAATACCAGGGCGTGCAGGTAGGTGATGGATTCCTGGACGGCGATCCAGCCCAGGTTGAAGGCATAGCGCAGCAGGACCACGGCGCAGGTCACCAGCACCATGGCCAGCGTCAGCCAGGCGATCAGCCGCCCGGTCCATTCGCTCAGGCCGTCAATGAATGCGGCTATCCGTTCCAGTTGCTGCTGCATGGCTTAGTCGGGTGGGAGAAAACAGCGGGCCATTGTACGGAAGCCTCCGCGGCGGCGCCAACCGCCGGCGGGTTTGTAGGAATAGTCCTATATCAGCGCCGGCTGTTATGCACAGCGGACACCTGCGGCGGCCTGCCGGGAGAAAGTGAGTGTCCGCTCGCGCCGCGGGGCGCATGATTCACGATAACTATATGAATATAAAGCTATATTTCAAGATGGTTAAAGTGTGACCGATTTAAGACCGGGTCAGCAGCGGCGCGCCCTGGCTCCAACTGTCACCACTTCATGCACAGACTTATCCACAGGATTTGTGGATAACGAAGCGGGAGAAGAAGCGTGCGCCGCCGGATCAGGGACTTACCAGCGGAACAGGATCCACTGATGGATGTTGGGCGGGTCCAGCTCGTTGCGGCGGGTGTCGAAGCTTCCGTCGCCATCGCTGTCGATGAGGTAGTAGGGGTAGCCGCGGGCCGGGGTGATCTTGACCATGTAGAGGCGGCCGTTGCTGCGGTATTCCTCCACCGTGGCGTCGCCGCGGCTGCGGATGGTGACCTCCGGTTGCAGTTCCTCGGCCTCTTCAATGGCGGCCTCGTCGGGCATGGGCGGCGGCGGCAACGGCTCCGGCTTTTCCTGGGCCAGGGCGGGGCAGGCGAGCAGCAGGGCGGCGGCAAGCAGGATCGGGCGCATGGGGCGGCTCACAGGTCGAGGAGGATTTCCCGCTCTTCGGCGGACGGTTCGAAACCACGGTGTTCGTAGTGGTTGAAGATAGCATTGACCACGTCCTGGGGGTGGTCCAGCACCTGGAACAGGTCCATGTCTTCCGGGCTGATGGTCTTCTCCGCCACCAGGGTGTCGCGGAACCAGTCGATGAGCCCGTTCCAGAACGGGCTGTGCACCAGGATGATGGGAATGCGCCGGGTCTTGCCGGTCTGCACCAGGGTGAGTATCTCCGCCAACTCGTCCAGGGTGCCGAAACCGCCGGGCATCACCACGTAGGCGGCGGCGTATTTCACGAACATCACCTTGCGCGAGAAGAAGTGGCGGAAGGAGAGGCGGATGTCCTGGTAGGGGTTGCCGGTCTGCTCATGGGGCAGCTGGATGTTGAGGCCCACCGAGGGCGATTTGCCGGCGAAGGCTCCCTTGTTGGCCGCCTCCATGATGCCGGGACCGCCGCCGCTCACCACCGAGAAGCCGGCATCGGACAAGGCGCGGGCGATGTCTTCCGTCAGTTTGTAATAGGGATTGTCGGGCGCAAAGCGGGCCGAGCCGAAGATGGACACCGAGGGGCTGATACGTGCCAGGCGTTCGAAGCCCTCGACGAATTCCGCCATGATCTGGAAGATTTTCCACGACTCACGACTCACGGCTCAGGGCCGAGTCGTCGATGGGCGTCATGCCCGGGTGATGGGATTTGTGGTCGTCGCTCATGGAAGGGTCGCGCGGGTAACGGCAAAGCGGCTATTGTAGTCGCAATCTCCGGCTCACAGATACCACACCCCATGTCTGACGCAAACAACAAACCGCTGGTCCTGGTGGACGGCTCTTCCTATCTCTACCGCGCCTTCCACGCCCTGCCGGCCCTGACCAACTCCCGCGGCGAGCCCACCGGCGCGGTGTACGGCGTGGTCAACATGCTGCGCCGCCTGCTCAACGACTATGACCCGATGCACGTGGCGGTAGTGTTCGACGCCAAGGGCAAGACCTTCCGTGACGACCTCTACGCGGAGTACAAGGCCCACCGTCCGCCCATGCCGGCGGAGCTGGCCGGACAGATCGCGCCGTTGCACGACATCGTGCGCGCCATGGGCCTGCCCCTGCTGATGGTCGAGGGCGTGGAGGCGGACGACGTCATCGGCACCCTGGCGCGGCAGGCCGCCGCCGCCGGGATGCCGGTGCTGATCTCCACCGGCGACAAGGACATGGCCCAGCTGGTGGACGCGCACGTCACCCTGGTCAACACCATGACCGACACCGTGATGGACCCGGCGGGGGTGGAGGAAAAATTCGGCGTGCCGCCGGAGCGCATCGTCGACTATCTCGCCCTCATCGGCGATACCAGCGACAACGTCCCCGGTGTGCCCAAGGTGGGACCGAAGACGGCGGTCAAATGGTTGCAGGAATACGGCTCCCTGGACGCGATCATCGCCAATGCCGAGGCCATCAAGGGGAAGATTGGCGACAACCTGCGCGAAAGCCTGGGATTCCTACCGCTGTCGCGCCGCCTGGTGACCATCAAGTGCGATGTGCCGCTGGAACAGGGGCCGCAGGACTTGCGGCGCAGCGCGCCCGATACCGCCGCCTTGCGCGAGTGGTACGGCCGCATGGAGTTCAAGACCTGGCTGGGAGAACTGCTGGAGGGCAAGGAGAAGCCGGAAGCGCCGCAGACACAGGACGCACCGACGGCAGAACGCCACTACGACACCGTGCTGACCACGCCCCAGCTGGATGTTTGGCTGGAGCGCCTGGCCGCTGCCGACCTGTTTGCCTTCGATACGGAAACCACCAGCCTGGACTACATGGAGGCGGAGATCGTCGGCGTGTCCTTCGCGGTGGTGTCGGGACAGGCCGCCTACGTGCCCCTGGCGCACGACTATCCCGGCGCCCCCGATCAGCTCGACCGCAGCGCGGTGCTGGAGCGGTTGCGCCCGCTGCTGGAAGACCCGGCCGTCCCCAAGCTTGGGCAGAACCTCAAATACGACATGAGCGTGCTGGCCAACCATGGCATCACCCTGCGCGGCATCGCCCATGACTCCATGTTGCAGTCCTACGTGCTGGACTCCACCGCCACCCGCCACGACATGGACTCCCTGGCCCTCAAATACCTGGGGCGCAAGACCATTTCCTTTGAAGAGGTGGCGGGCAAGGGTGTAAAGCAGCTCACCTTCAACCAGGTGCCCCTGGAGCAGGCGGCGGAATATGCCGCCGAAGACGCGGACATCACCCTGCAACTGCACCAGACCCTGTGGCCGCGGGTCGCCGCGGAGCCGGCGCTGAGGCGGGTATATGAGGAGATCGAACTGCCCCTGGTGCCGATCCTCTCGCGCATGGAGCGCACCGGCGTGCTGGTGGATGTGGCCATGCTCCGGCGCCAGAGCGGTGAACTGGCCCTGCGCATGAACGAAATCGAGCAGGCGGCCTACAAGGTGGCGGAAGGTCCGTTCAACCTGGGTTCGCCCAAGCAGATCCAGGAGATCCTGTTCGAGCGCCTGCAACTGCCGGTGCTGAAGAAGACCCCCAAGGGCCAGCCCTCCACCGCCGAGGAGGTGTTGCAGGAACTCGCCCTGGACGGCTACGACCTGCCGCGCCTGATCCTGGAGCACCGCGGCATGGCCAAGCTCAAGTCCACCTACACCGATCGCCTGCCCGAACAGGTGGACCGGCGCAGCGGCCGGGTGCACACCTCCTATCAACAGGCGGTGGCCGCCACCGGCCGTCTGTCTTCCACCGACCCCAACCTGCAGAACATCCCGGTACGCACCGCCGAGGGCCGCCGCATCCGCCAGGCCTTCATCGCCCCGCCCGGCTGCAAATTACTGGCCGCCGACTACTCGCAGATTGAACTGCGCATCATGGCGCACCTGTCCGGCGACGAGGGACTGCTCAAGGCCTTCGCCGCTGGCGAGGACATCCACCGCGCCACCGCCGCCGAGGTGTTCGGCGTCACGCCGGAGGCCGTGGATGCCGACATGCGCCGTTCCGCCAAGGCGATCAATTTCGGCCTGATCTACGGCATGTCCGCCTTCGGCCTGGCGCGCCAGCTGGGCATCGATCGCGCCGCCGCCCAGACCTACGTCGACCGCTATTTCGAACGCTATCCCGGCGTGCGCCGCTACATGGACGAAACCCGCGAGCGGGCACGCGAGCAGGGTTACGTGGAAACCGTATTCGGCCGCCGTCTGTACGTGCCGGACATCAAGGCCAGCAACGCCCAGCGCCGCCAGTACGCCGAGCGCACCGCCATCAACGCGCCGATGCAAGGCACCGCCGCCGACATCATCAAACGCGCCATGCTGGCCGTGGATCCCTGGCAGCAGGACACGGCGGGCAAGGTGCGCATGATCATGCAGGTGCACGACGAACTGGTGTTCGAGGTGGCGGAGGATTACGTGGAGACCGCCCGCGCCACTATAATCGAACGCATGGCCGCTGCCGCCGAGTTGCGGGTGCCGTTGTTGGTGGAGGCGGGGGTGGGGTGTAATTGGGATGAGGCGCACTAGGCCGCTTCCTACATTGTTCTCTGGCCATAAAGGCGGGGCTAGGTCTGATCAAAAAAACGTGTTCATGAAGATATCTCACGTCGAACTTGTTAAGCAAAAGCTCGGAGCGGATGCCATTGCTGCTTTGCAGGCACTTTTTTGCGCAACCGCGGGTAGCCCCCCTTCAATTCCTGTTGCTCGATTCCGGGCTGATCATCAAGCGTGGCTTGATGTGCTTGATGATATTGAGCACCGACATTCATTTGTCGAGAGGACGACTGATGGTAAACGTTACCTAATACGAAGCTATGCCCTCCCGCTAATTGGTGATGCACATCCATTGCTTGAATTAATGCAAGCAATTTTTGCTCGACTGAAAGAACTCTATCTGCAACATCTTACAGAGCCACAATCCATATCGGTTTTAGTTGACGGAATAAAGGGAAGCGGCGCCCAGTTGTTAGACGCGCTGTACTATCTCACCGAGAGCCATAGTGTCTGGTCGGGAAAAACAATAGGTTTTCCGTATCGAGAAAACAGCACGCTATGCATTTCAGAAGGGGTATTGAAATACGCCAATGTCGGCGAACTACTGTCACAGTTTTACGAGTGGCATTACGTAAATCCAAGTCGTGCGGTGTCGAATTGGTTGGATGATTTAAAAAGTCAAAAAGCATCCGTCTTCTTCCCTCAAGAAACCAATGGTGGTGTTCCAGAATGGTATGACCAGCTGGATGACAACAAGAAGGCGCTAATACGCGAAGTGGATCTTGCCCTGCAAAGCAAGTTGAGCGTATTGCCAACAATAGGGTTACGAACACTCCTTGATATGGTAATGGTTGAGAAACTTGGTGACATTGGGGGGTTTGACGCAAAGCTAAAAAAATTTGAGTTGGACGGGTACGTCACAAGGAAGCAGGCGGAATCAATCAGTTTTGTTCTTGATGCCGGGAATGCATCGGCACATAGAGCGTACGCGCCAAATGAAGAAGACTTGGTGGTTTGCGTTGCTGTGGTTAAACATTTAATGGAGGGGGTATTTATTCTTCAGCCTAAAATGGAGAACGTGAAACGAAATACTCCACCGAGACCACCAAGAAAGAAAAAGTAGAACGACTTGGCGACAAGAATTGACATCCAATCCAATCGCCCCCGCGATGAACAGAAACAAGAGAATTTGTACCCTTAAACCCGTTTAAGAGCAGCATTCTTGGACTGGTTAGCGTCATCATACCCGGCAGACATGCTTGCCAGTAGGTCATTTAGAAGAGTTTTAGGTGCCGCCCCCTTTGACTGTAACTGGGTATTTCGATGATTAAACACGAAGACTGCTTCATTCTCGGCGCAGGCTTTAGCTGCGCATATTCTGATGCTGCGCCAGGAATGCTCGGGTTCTTGAAAAAGGCTGTGGAACTCGGGAGCTTTAGCCCCGAAAAGCTCCACATGGGCATGCCAGAGACGGCGCGCCACTATATGCGGGAAAGTACGACAGGCGGTAGCCACAAGGAACTTGCGGAGCTTGCGACCAACTACTTCGGATCCTATGAGGCCGTCAACATTGAACGGCTTGCGACTTTCTTGGCCACAGAGACATCGCCATATCGCGGTAAAGAGGCTCGCGAAAGGGCGTACAGCGATCTTCTCTTAATAATCGCTGACACTCTCAAAGGGATTAGCGCGGCGCCGCGTACACTAGAAATACGTGATCTATACGCGGACTTTGCGAAAGCGCTGGTCTCATTGGAGATCCCGGTTATTAGTTTTAACTACGACCTCCTTCTGGACCAGTTCTTGTTTGATACCAAGCAATGGCGCCCTTTCGATGGTTATGGAGCGACGTTCAGCCACGCAAAGAAAACGGAGGATGAAAGGTCAAAGACGGCGCTTTTGAAGTTGCATGGCTCACTGAACTGGGGGGTGAGAGATGTTAGTTATGAAGATGGAAGAACGCCAATCGAGTTGGCGCCCGTATTTAATGAGACGCTTGTTCCTGCATCTGGTGTCATAGCTACCGACGGTGGTTGCCTCAACATTAATCACTCATGGCGTCCATACATAATCCCACCGCTCGCAAATAAGGAGGGAGAGTACGGCAATCCACTTGTGCGTTTGCTTTGGCACAAGGCAAGGGACGTTCTTGCGAGCGCCAGGCGGATCCATGTCCTTGGGTACTCGTTCCCAGTGGGAGACTTTCATGTTGATACATTGTTTCGCGAGGCGCTGTATGGTTTTGAGTCGCGATTCGATCATCGAACGATTTATGTTGTTAACCGCGATGAAGATGCGCGTGCAAGAGCGAAAAAGTTCGCGTGGAATCATGTCCAGGTAAACGCCGATACCCCGGAGATTGTTACCTACTTGGAATCGTTCGTCGCCGCCTGGAAGGAGTGTCCAACAAAGAAGGCTCGCCTAGAGCGACGGATCGCTGGGCTCCGCGCGGCCGAACACAAGGGTAGTGAGCGTAATTGAAAAATGGAAAAGGTGACGGATTTCGAGTCACCGAAGCCCACCCAAAAAGGTGACGACCCAAAAAGGTGACAGATTTATTTTTTAGTCACCGACGCCGTCCATCACCAGCCAAGCTGGTCATCGCCTTGCCCTCGGTTTCGCCGCCATGCGGCGGCGGTGGGCGGCGTGAGCGGGTGAGTACCTAGGGCTAGGTGATTGACCTGTTTGGTTTCAACCCGGACGGAGGGAAGAACCAGCAGGACTGTCTGTGCCTCGGCGCCGGTGTGGAAGGCAAACCGGGCGCGTCGCCCAACCTGACCACCCAGGGTGAAGCACCAGCGCTTGGCTCGCCGTCAATCGGCAAAAGGTGATCTAACCTGTCTATTGAGCAGAAAAGCCAAACCATGCTTACCGATGCCATTCAGTCAACCGATTGGGCGGCACTGATTTCTGGGGTGCAATCAAATGAACAAGGAGACTCAATCCAAGACGGGCCGCTAAAAGTGTCGGCTGGGGGTATTTGGCGGATTAATTTAGATCATTAAAATATTTAATGATGCAATTGCCGGATTGCAGAACTTTTCCGGAACGGCCCAGTCTCATCTTGCAAGCGCACTGCGCTTTCCCACTCTTCTCTCCCTGGTGGGAACAACGGCCCGGCTTTCTCCCCCTAAGCCGGGCAACTTAGATACGCCCCGGCCGCCTACCCCCCTTTTCGGCGCCGGGGCTTTTTTTTGCCCAAGGATGAGCGGCGCTGGCTCCTATTCCGTCGGGCCGGATTCAGCCGGTTCGACGGTGTCGTAGCCGAACCACTGGTCCAGCAGGGCTCGCGCCTCGGCCACGCCCTGGCCGTCGTGGGCCGAGAACAGCTGTACCGAGGCCTCCGGATAGTCGGCCAGAAAGCGCTTCACCTGTTGCAGGGAGGCGGAGGCCGGGCCGCGCTTGAGCTTGTCCGCCTTGGTCAGCAGGACATGTACCGGCATGCTGCGGTGACGGCACCATTGCAGCATGACCTGGTCGAACTCGGTGAGGGGATGGCGTACGTCCATCAGCAGGATCAGGCCGCGCAGGCAGTCACGGGTGTTGAAGTATTGCTCCAGCGTCTTGCGCCAGTGCTCCTTCATGGCCGGCGGTACCTTGGCGTAGCCGTAGCCCGGCAGGTCGGCCAGGCGATGGCCCTCACCCAGGCCGAACAGGTTGATCTGCTGGGTGCGCCCCGGTGTCTTGCTGGTGCGCGCCAGGCCTTTGATGGCGGTAATGGTGTTGAGCGCGCTGGATTTGCCGGCATTGGAGCGGCCGGCAAAGGCCACCTCGATGCCATTGTCCGCCGGCAGCTGGCGCAGGTGTTGTGCACCGAGCAGGAACTGGGCCTGGCGATAATGATTGACGGGATTCATCGGTAAATAGGGTCGTTTTGTGGGGTTGCGGTGGGATCGGCGCGTGTTTTCGGCCGTTTCTGTTGACCAGCGAATCCTAATATTGGTATATAGCCCTGTCTTTCAGGATGGGTCGGACAATGTTGGCATTATTGTACGCCGACCCGCATAATTAAACGCTTTATTGAATTGATTTCGAGTTAGGAGCCCGCTAAATGAACAAGTTCCTGGTTGCCTGCGCCGCCGGCGCAATGATGGTATCCGTTTCCGCCGTGGCCGCAGACGGCAAGGCCGTGTACGACAAGGCCTGTGTAGCCTGCCACGCCTCCGGCGCTGCCGGCGCTCCCCGCATTGGTGACAAGGCTGCCTGGGCTCCCCGTATCGCCCAGGGTATGGACAAGCTGTACGGCGTGGCCCTGAACGGCAAGCCGGGCACCGCGATGCTGCCGAAGGGCACCTGCGCCGCCTGCACCGAGCCGGATCTGAAGGCTGCCGTGGACTACATGGTCTCCCAGAGCAAGTAATCACTCCAAGTTGGGTAATTTAATGAACAGACTAGCGATTGCAGCCCTGCTGCTGGGTGCCCTCGGTTCCGCTCACGCGGCCGGCAGTGCCAGTGCAGGCCAGGGCAAAGCCGCTGTGTGCTCCGCCTGCCACGGCATGGACGGTAACAGCGTTGTTCCCATCTGGCCGAGCCTGGCCGGCCAGTCCGAGCAGTTCATCAGCAAGCAGCTGATGGACTTCAAGTCCGGCGCCCGCAAGGACGACACCATGACTGCCATGGCCGCCCCCCTGAGCGATCAGGACGTGGCCGATCTGGCGGCCTGGTTCGCCAGCCAGAAGCGCGTCGTCGCTTCCGCCAACGCCGAGAAGGCTGCTCCGGGCGAGAAGCTGTACCGTGCCGGTGACGCCGCCAACGGCGTGGCCGCCTGTATGGCCTGCCACGGTCCCAACGGTGCCGGCAACCCGGCAGCGAAGTTCCCCGCCCTGGCCGGTCAGCATGCGACCTATACGGCGAAGGCGCTGAAGGACTTCCGTGCGGGTACGCGGAGCAACGACCCGGCCAACATGATGCGTGATGTCGCCGGCAAGATGAGCGACGCGCAGATCGATGCAGTGGCGGAGTACATCGCCGGCCTGCACTGATCGCTGGCAGCAAGTTGTAGCATGTGCGCAGAAGGGCGGCCCCAGGGCCGCCCTTCTGCGTTTCGGGCGCCGGATACCGGCGCGGGGCGTGATATTATCGGCCGGCGTAGCGCAACTTCTGCCGTTTCTGCGGCTCAAACAGCACACAATAATCATCAAGGGCGGGGCTGAGTTGAACGACAAGACATCACCCGTGCGGACCCGGCGCGGCACGGGCGCCATTGCACTCGAATTCCTGGGCTCGATGAATCTGGCCATCACTCTGCTGGTGGTGATCGCCATCGCCTCGATCATCGGCACGGTGCTGAAGCAGAACGAGCCCTACACCAACTATGTCAGGAAATTCGGCCCGTTCTGGTTCGATGTGTTCAAGTCGCTGGGCCTGTTCGATATCTACGGCGCGGCCTGGTTCCTGGTGCTGCTGGGTTTTCTGCTGGTTTCCACCTCCATTTGCGTCTGGCGCAACACGCCGCACATTCTGCGCGACATGCGCCATTCCCGCCTCGACGTGCAGGAAAAATCCCTGCGCAGTTTCCATCTCAAGGCGGAATGGGATTCGGCCCAGGATTTGGGCGATGCGACGGCGCGGGCCGAATCCCTGCTGGGGGCGCGCGGTTACCGTGTGCGCAAGCGGGCCCAGGACGATCAGGTGACCGTGGCGGCGATGAAGGGCGGGCTGGGCCGCCTGGGCTACATCCTGTCGCACGTGTCCATCGTGGTGATCTGCATCGGCGGTCTCATCGATGGCAATCTGCCCCTCAAGCTGAAGGAGCTGGCCGGCGAATTGCGCGTCGAGACCCGTGACATTCCCGCCAGCGAGGTGCCGGCGGAGAGTGTGCTCGGCATCGACAACCTGTCGTTCCGCGGCAGCGTCAGCATTCCCGAGGGCGGCAACTCCAATGTGGTCTATCTGGCCCTGCGCGACGGTTATCTGGTGCAGCAACTGCCGTTTTCCATCGAACTGGAACAGTTCCGCATCGAACACTATCCCTCCGGTATGCCGAAGTCGTTCGAAAGCGACCTGATCATTCACGACGATGAACTGAAGGAACCGCTGCGGCAGACCATCAAGGTCAATCACCCGCTGCTCTACAAGGGCTATGCCATCTACCAATCCAGTTTCGCCGATGGCGGGTCGGAGCTGAAGACGCGTGCCTGGTCGCTGGATAAGCCGCAGCAGGAGCCGCTGGAACTCGACAGCGGCGTGAATCGTTTTCGGCGCCTGATGACCACCCGCGGCGAGCGTACCCTGGAATTCACCGACTTCAAGCTCTACAACATCTTCCCCGTCGGCGAGGACGATACCAGCGGCAAGAAATTCCACAACTACGGACCGAGCATGGTGTTCCGGTTGCGCAATCCGGCCGGCGAGGCGCTGGAATACGTCAATTACATGCTGCCGGTGGAGCTGGAAGGGCGGCGTTTCTTCATGAGCGGCATGCGCGCCACGCCGAGCGAAGAGTACCGCTATCTCTACATCCCGGCGGATGCCGCGGGCACGCCGCAGCGTTTCATGCGCGTGCTGGCTGCCACGCATGACGCGGCGCGCGTGCGTCGCGTGATCGAGGCGCAGATAGGAGAAACCGCAGGCGCCGGCAAACTCGACAAGGAAGTACGCGACACGATGATCGACTCCATCGGCAAGCTGGTGGTGCTGTTTGTGGAACAGGGAATCGACGGCGTAGCGGCACAGGCCGAAGCGAGCCTGCCCCCCGAACAACGCCAGGAGGCGATCAATTCCTATGTGAACGTGCTGCAGGGCGTGCTCGGTGCGTTGTATGTGGAACTGTTGCGTGACGAAGGCGTCAATCTGGAGCAGGGGGTGAGCGAGGCGGACAGCCGGTTCTTCGACGACACCCTCAATACCCTGTCGATGCTGGGGGCATACGGTTCACCGTTCTATCTGCAGCTGGCCGAATTCAATCACATCGAGGCCAGCGGTTTGCAGATTTCACGCGCCCCCGGCAAGGATATTGTGTATCTCGGATGCGCTATGCTGATGGCCGGCGTGTTCATGATGTTCTACATGCACCAGCGCCGCGTCTGGGTGCGGTTGGAGCGGCGCGACGGCGGTACCGCCGTGCTGTTTGCCGGCAGCGGCCACCGCAACCGCACAGAGTTCGAACGCGAATTCCGAACGCTGCAGGTGGAGCTGGAACAGGCGGTGCCGGCGCGACCGGCTTCAGTGTGAAGCGGGTGCGCCGGTACTGACGCAACGTTATTGATGAGGTGGCAGTGATGTCCGTATCGACCGACTATCTGGAACAGAACTTCAAGCGTCCGTCGCTGCTCCGGCGGCTGGGCTGGTTCGACTGGCTGTTTGCGGCCCTGGCCGCGGCCGGCGCCGTGTATGCACACACCTATTACGCCGCGCTGATGGATAGTTACGAGATCGGCATTCTGTACGGCACGGCCGCCAGCCTGATCTGGCTGGGCTGGTCCTGGAAGCCGGCACGACAGCTGAGCCTGGCCGTTGCCTTCCTCAGCCTGGCCGCCGTCGGCTTGTACGGCGACGACCTGGCGCGCGGCGAAACCAGTTTCTTCCTCAAGTTCCTGGTCAGCAGCCAGTCGGCGATCATGTGGATGAGCGCCCTCTACGTGATGGCCACCTTCGCCTATTTCTTCGGCATGTTCGCCCGCTCGGACTTTTCCAACCGTGTCGGCAGCGCCCTGACCTGGTCCGCCACCGCCATGGGCCTAGCCGGCCTGATGGTGCGCTGGCGCGAGTCCTATCTGATCAGCCACGACGTCGGTCATATCCCGGTCAGCAACCTGTACGAGGTGTTCATCCTGTTCGCGGTGATCACCGCGCTGCTGTACCTGTTTTATGAAGGACGCTACAAGAGCCGCCAGCTGGGTGGTTTCGTGCTCACCGTGATCTCCGCCGCCGTGGCCTTCCTGCTGTGGTATGCCTATGCCCGCGGTGCGCACGAGATCCAGCCGCTGGTGCCGGCCTTGCAGAGTTACTGGATGAAGATACACGTGCCGGCCAACTTCGTCGGCTACGGCGGCTTTGCCCTGGCGGCCATGGTGGCCGTGGCCTATCTGCTGGTGGAGCGCCGCCCCACGGGCATGCTGGCCAGTCGCCTGCCCAGCCTGGAGCAGATGGACGACGTGATGTACAAGGCCATCGCCCTGGGATTTGCCTTCTTCACCGTGGCCACGGTGCTGGGCGCCATGTGGGCGGCGGAGGCGTGGGGCGGCTACTGGTCGTGGGATCCCAAGGAAACCTGGGCGCTGATCGTCTGGCTCAACTATGCCGCCTGGCTGCACCTGCGCCTGACCAAGGGTTGGCGCGGCCGCCCGCTGGCGTGGTGGTCCGTCGCCGGTCTGTTCATCACCCTGTTCGCCTTCATCGGGGTGAATATGTTCCTCTCCGGCCTGCACTCCTACGGTACGCTCTAGGGGCCGATTGCAGGGGCATGGGCGCACCACGCGCCCATGCCCTGTATTCGCGGCATCTATTTCTTTCCGCCGTACACGTAGCGCGAAAACGTCGCCACGTCCTGGCTGACCCGGCGGAACAGGTGGTCGAGGTTGATGACCGCGTGTTCCAGCAGGTTGACGGCGATGAAGGGATGCTCCACCCGCAGCCGCTGGTAGCGGGTGCGGGACAGGCGCAGCAGGCGGGTGTCCGCCGACTTGGCCAGCAGCCGCACCGAGCGCGGTTCGCGGTCGAAGAACGACATTTCCCCCACCAGTTCGCCTTCCTTGATGCCGCCGATTTCCACCGACTGGCCGTCCGCCTCATAGATCAGCGCCACTTCACCCTTGATCATGAAGTACAGCGCCTCGCCTACCTCGCCGATGTCGGCGATGATGGCGTTCTTCTTGAACGTGACCAGTTCGGTGAACTCCAGCAGGATCTGCACCTCGCGCAGGGTGAGCGACTCGCACAGGTATTGCTGGCTCAGGAATTCGGTCAGGTTTATGGTATTGTCCGCAGACATGGCAACTCCCCGGTTCAGCCTGTGTCATAGCATAGAACGCCATGCGCAGGCGGGGAAGGCGCCCACCGCGACCCTGTAGCCGTGCCATGGTCGTGAGGTATAGTTACAACACCACCAGGCGGCCGGTCCGCCGTCCCGAGCAGGAGTCAAAACGATGAAGAAATACGTCGCCCGGATCGCCCTGGCGCTGTTGCTGCCGCTGGCGGCTTTGTCGGCCCATGCCGCCGACGAGATTTATGAAGGCTTTCAGTACGCCCGTCTGGAGACCCCGGTCGAACCGGCGCCCAGCGCCGCCGGCAAGGTGGAGGTGGTGGAGCTGTTCTGGTATGGCTGCGGCCACTGCAACAGTTTCGAGCCCTTCCTGCACGAATGGCTACAGCGTAAGCCGGACCACGTGGAATTCATCCGCATCCCGGCCATCTTCAGCAGCAATCTGTGGCGCCTGCATGCGCGCGCCTATTACACCGCCGAGGTGCTGGGCGTCGTCGAGAAGATCCATGCGCCCATGTTCCATGCCATTCATGAAGAGAAGCGCGCGCTGAACACCGAGCAGCAGCTGGCGGCCTTCTTTGCCGAATTCGGTGTCGAGGAAAAGAAATTCCTGGATACCTTCAAGTCGTTCGCGGTGGACGTGAAGGTGAACCGCGCCGAGCGCCTGACCCAGCGCTACGGCATCAGCGGCGTGCCTGCCATGGTGGTGGCCGGCAAGTTCCGCACCGACGGCCCCATGGCGCAGAGCTACCAGGGCATGCTGGAGGTGGTGGACCATCTGGTGGCACGCGAGCGCCAGACGGCCGCGCCGGCAGCCAAAAACAAGTAAACATCGTGAAGGCGGCGCAACTGTTCGTTCGATGCCTGGAAAACGAGGGCATTGAATACATCTTCGGCATACCCGGCGAGGAAAACCTCGACCTGATGGATGCCTTGCAGGATTCGCCCATCAAGTTCATCACCACGCGCCATGAACAGGGCGCCGCCTTCATGGCTGACGTCTACGGCCGCCTCACCGGGCGTGCCGGCGTCTGTCTTGCCACCCTCGGTCCCGGTGCCACCAACCTGATCACCGGGGTGGCCGACGCCAACATGGATCATGCGCCGCTGGTGGCCATCGCCGGTCAGGCGGCGACCACGCGGCTGCACAAGGAATCTCACCAGGTGCTGGACCTGGAGCTGATGTTCCATCCCATCACCAAGTATTCCTCGCGCCTGCTGACGCCCAACGTCATTCCCGAAGTGGTGCGCAAGGCGTTCAAGCTGGCGCAGACGGAAAAGACCGGCGCCACCTTCATCGAGTTTCCCGAAAACATCGCCAAGTACGAGGTGGAGGAAGAGCCGCTGCCGGTGAAGAATCCGTCCCAGCCGGAACCGTCGGCCGATCGCGTGAACTACGCGGCGGAGCTGATCTCGAACGCCAAGGCACCGTTGATCCTCGCCGGCAACGGCGTGGTGCGCGCCAAGGCCTGGCAGCAGCTGACCGATTTCTCCGAGCGGCTCAACATCCCGGTGGCCAACACCTTCATGGCCAAGGGCGTGATACCGTTCGGCAAGAACCCGCTGGCGCTGGGCAGCGTCGGTTTGCAGGCGCGCGATTACGTCACCTGCGGCTTCGACACTGCGGACGTCATCATCTGCGTCGGTTACGACCTGGTGGAATACCATCCCTACCTGTGGCACCCGACGCGCGATCGGATCATCGTGCACGTGGACAGCACGCCGGCGGAGGTGGACGCCTACTATCCGGTGGCGGTGGGCGTGGTGGGCGACATCAAGCACTCGCTGGTGCGCGTCGGCGAGATGGCCACACCGCACCAGGGGCATCGCATGCGTCCGCTGCGCGACGCGCTGGTGGAGGAAATGGCCAGCTGCCGCAATGACGACAGCTTCCCGGTCAAGCCGCAGAAGATCATCTGGGACCTGCGCACCGCGCTGGACATGGAAGACACCGTCATCTGCGATGTCGGCGCGCACAAGATGTGGATGGCGCGCATGTTCCGCTGCGAGTATCCCAATACCTGCATCATCTCCAACGGATTTGCCAGCATGGGTATCGCCGTGCCCGGCGCCATTGCCGCCAAACTGGCCTATCCTGATCGCAAGGTGGTGGCGGTGACGGGCGATGCCGGCTTCCTGATGAACAGCCAGGAAATCGAAACGGCCATGCGCCTGGGGCTGTCGCTGGTGGTGCTGATCTGGAACGACAATGGCTACGGGCTGATCAAGTGGAAGCAGCTGAACCAGTTCGGCCGCGCGTCCCATGTGGACTTCACCAATCCCGATTTCATCAAATATGCCGAGTCGTTCGGCGCCAAGGGCTATCGCATCGAGCGTGTGGCCGATCTGCTGCCGACCCTGCAGCAGGCGTTGGCCGACAATACCGTGAGCATCATCGACTGTCCGGTGGACTATGGTGAAAACCTCAAGCTTACCGCCAAGCTCGGCGAGATGGTCTGCCCCATCTGAGGCGGCCATGACAGGTGCCGTGCTGGAAGACGAGTTGCAGGCCCCCGGCCGTCGTCTGCGCCTGCTCAGCTACAACGTGCAGATGGGCATCAGCAGCACCCGCCCGCATCACTACGTCACCAACATCTGGAAGCATCTGCTGCCGGCCAGCTGCCGCTTCCGTAATCTGGACCGCGTCGCCCAGCTCATCGCCGATTTCGACATCGTCGCGTTGCAGGAGCTGGACGCGGGCTCGCACCGTACCGGTTACGTCCACATGACGGAGTATCTGGCGCAGAAGGCGGGTTTTCCCTTTTGGCACCATCAGCTCAACCGCGACCTCGGCCAGCTGGCGCAGCACGGCAACGGCCTGCTGTCCCGCACCCTGCCCACCGAAGTCACCGAGCATCGTCTGCCCGGCATGGTGCCCGGCCGCGGCGCCCTGCTGGTGCGCTACGGCCACGGCGAAAACGCGCTGGCAGTAATGCTGATCCACCTGGCCCTGGGCCAGCGTTCGCGTTTGATGCAGCTCGATTTCGTCAGCGAACTGCTGAGTGACTACCGCCACACCATCCTGATGGGCGACATGAACTGTGCCCCGGGCAGCACGGAGATGAAACACCTGTTCCAGCGTACGCGGCTGTGTGAGCCGACGGAGGAAAAGTGCACCTTCCCCAGCTGGCGGCCGAACCGCAGCATCGACCACATCCTGGTGACGCCGGAGCTTTCCGTGTCCAGTTGTCACGTGGTCAACCATGCCTGCTCGGATCATCTGCCGGTGGCGATGGAACTGATACTGCCGGAGGACGTGCACCTGCCGTCCTAGCGATGGTGTTGCGGTCCGGGCAGCGAGTAGAACAGGGAGAACCCATGACGCAGGACGAGCGCATCGAGCGCGAGATGGAGCAGTGGCGCAGCAAGTATTACGACGGCCTGGCTCAGCTCGATCACAAGGAAAAGGAATGGCGGCAGACGGAAAACGTGCTGCGCCAGTGCATTTCGCGTCTGACCCTGGCGGCGGACGACAGAGACAAGGGACTCAACGAGCAGCTGGATAGACTGCGCAACGCCATCCGCAAAAACAGCAGCAGCGCAGAGCTGGAAGCCCTGATCCACTCCCTGTCCGATCATTTGATGCGGTTGGATCAGCAGCGCCGCAGCCGCAACAAGCCTGTTGCACCCCTGGATGTATTGCGCCGCCTTGCCGGCGGTATCAACTTTCCGCGCGGGCTCGGCCACAAGGCCAAGGCCTATGGCAAGGCACTCGATGCCGCCGCGCCCGACAGTGATTTTCAGCCCCACTTGCAGGGCTTGATCATCCTCATTGGCGAGGCCTTCGACTGGCTCGCCGAACAGGGCGCCGAGGCAGAGGCTCCCGCGGCGGCGGGCAAGGGTTTGCTGGGCCGGCTGTTCGCGCGCAACGGGACCGCACCGGCGGAGGCCGCGGCGACGACATCGGCACCTGCGCGCAGCGCCGACGACGGCGTGGAGCTGGCGAAGAGCCTGCTGGGGCAGCTGCTGGCGTCGGTGGTGGTGCCTGCGCAAGCGGGGGTGGCCGGGATTACGGGCGCGCTGCGTGCTGCACGCCGGGCCGAGGAGCTGCAGAGGGTGACCGCCGATCTGGCGGCCATGCTGTCGCAGCAGCAGCCTGCCGCGCCTGCCGCTGCCGTTCCGCTGTCGCCACAGGAGGTGCTGTTGCAGTTGCTGGAGCGGCTGGGTGTTCCGTCCGAACTGCATGATCAGGTCGAGGCCATCAAGACGGCGCTGGCGGTGCCGCTGCGCGACGGCGATCTGGAACCGATGCTGGGGCGCATCGCCGGGCTGATTACCGCCATGCGCACCCGGGTGCAGAGTGAAAAGGCGGAGATCGAATCCTTTCTCAAGCAACTCACCGAAAACCTGCGTGACCTGGACAACAATCTGCAAAGCGCCGTGGCCGCGCACCGCGATACGGTAGAGGACGGCCGCGCACTGGATGCCGAGGTGCAGGTGCAGGTGCGCGGTATCGAGGACTCGGTACAGCGGGCGCAGAATCTGGATCAGCTGAAGGATGTGGTGCAGGAGCGCGTCGATACCATCCGCCGCCACATGGATGTGTTCCGCCGCACCGAGGACGAACGCATCGAGCGTGCCGAGCAGGAGGTGGCCAAGCTCAACGAACGCCTGCGCCGGCTGGAGGCGGAATCCGAATCGCTGCGCGGGCGCATCCAGCAGGAACGCAACCTGGCGCTGATTGATCCGCTTACCGAAATCAACAACCGCCTCGCCTACAACGAGCGCATCGCCCAGGAGTACGCCCGCTGGAAACGTTATCAGGCGCCGCTGGTGTTCACCGTGTGGGACGTGGACAACTTCAAGAAGATCAATGATACCTATGGCCACCAGGCCGGCGACAAGGTGCTCAAGGTGGTGGCGAAACTGCTATCCAGCCAGGTGCGCGAGACCGACTTCGTCGCCCGCTACGGCGGCGAGGAATTCGTCATCCTGCTGCCGGAAACGGACCTGGCCCATGCGCGCCAGGTGGCGGAGAAGATCCGCGCCGCGGTGGAAAGCTGCGAGTTTCACTACCGCAATGAACGGGTGCTGATCACCATCTCCTGCGGCCTGGCGGTATTCACCGGCGCCGACGAGCCGGATGGCGTGTTTGCCCGGGCCGACGCCGCCATGTACCGCGCCAAGGCCGCCGGCCGCAACTGCTGCCGCGCCGACGGCGACGCCTGAGGCATATCCCTACAGTCCGTGCCATGGCGGGGCACGGGCTCCCCCACTAGACTCCTCAGCAAAGACAACAACACGTGCTGGAGGAGACATCATGAAATACCTATTCGGTATGGCGCTGTGCGCCCTCGTTACCGGGCAGATTCACGCCGCCGTGGTGGGCGAGGAGGTGAGCTACCGCGCCGGCGACACGGAAATGAAGGGCTATCTGGCCTACGACGACGCGGTAAAGGCCAAGCGCCCCGGCGTGCTGGTGGTGCACGAATGGTGGGGCCACAACGAGTATGCCCGCATGCGCGCCCGCATGCTGGCGCGCCTGGGCTACACGGCCCTGGCGGTGGACATGTACGGCGACGGCAAGACTGCCGATCACCCCGACGACGCCGGCAAGTTCGCCACGGCGGTGAACAGCGACATGGACCGGCGCCGCGAGCGTTTCCTCGCCGCCAAGGCGGTGCTGGAAAAGCACCCCACGGTGGCGCCCCATGCCACCGCCGCCATCGGCTACTGCTTCGGCGGCGGCGTGGTGCTGGCCATGGCGCGCGAGGGTGTGGACCTCAAGGGCGTGGCCAGCTTCCACGGCGCCCTGGCCAGCAAGAAGCTGGCCGAGCCGGGCAAGGTCAAGGCCAGGGTGCTGGTGCTGCATGGCGCTGCCGATCCCCTGGTGAGCGAGCAGCAGATCGAGGTATTCCACCAGGAGATGTCCGCCGCCGGGGTCGACTACCGCTTCGTCAGCTACCCGGGGGCGAAGCACGCCTTCACCAACCCCGATGCCGACGCCTACGGCCAGCGTTTCCAGATGCCGCTGGCCTATAACGCCGATGCCGACGCCAAGTCATGGGCCGAGCTGGAGACCTTCCTGCGCGACATCTTCGGGCGGTGAACACGAGGTCCGGGCGCCGCGCCTTCCTGGGCCTGTGCGGCGGCCTGGCTGCGCTGGCGATGATGCCGCCGGCGCGCGCCGCGGTGAAAGTGGAAAAGGCCATCCCCTCGTCCGGCGAAACGTTGCCGGTGATCGGCATGGGCAGCTGGCTCACCTTCGACGTGGGCAACCTGCCCGGGGAGCGGACGCAACGCATGCAGGTGCTGGAGGCCTTCTTCGCCCACGGCGGCCGGCTGATCGATTCATCCCCCATGTACGGCCGGGCCGAAGAGGTCATCGGCGAGGGGCTGACCCGGCTGGGTCGGCCGCCGCAGCTGTTTGCGGCGAGCAAGGTGTGGACGCCGGGCCGCTGGCTGGGTGTGCAGCAGATGGAGGCCTCGCAACGCCTGTGGGGCGTGGAGCGTTTCGATCTCATGCAGGTCCACAACCTGCTGGATTGGGAGGTCCATCTGGAGACCCTGCAGGAGTGGAAGGCGGCCGGCCGCATCCGCTACCTGGGCGTGACCACCTCCCATGGCCGGCGTCACACCGAGCTGGAGCGGATCATGCGCAGCCACCCGCTGGATTTCGTGCAACTCACCTACAACATACGGGACCGCGAGGCGGAACAGCGTCTGCTGCCCCTGGCGCGGGAGCGCGGTATGGCGGTGATCGCCAACCGGCCGTTCGGCGGCGGGGGGCTGTTCCGAGCGGTGCGGGGGGAGGCGCTGCCGCCCTGGGCGGTGGAGGCCGGCTGCGCCAGCTGGGCCCAGTTCTTCCTGCGCTACGCCGTGTCCCATCCTGCCGTCACCTGCGCCATCCCGGCGACCTCACAGGTGGCCCATATGACCGACAACATGGGCGCGGCCCTGTCCCCCTGCCGGAGCCGGCGTTGCGCGAGCGCATGCTGCGCCATTTCCTCGTCTTGTGATTTGTCAAAATAATACTTGACCATCAAGCAAGGTATTTGCTTTAATAACCAACAACGTTACTCAGGTATGAGGGGCGCCGGATTACGGCGGCCCGAACAGGCTTAGATCAACAATATGGAGGGTGAATCCTATGCAGCTGCCAGATCGCGACGGTGACGGTTATCTCACCGATATGAACGCCTGGTCTCCGGAAATCGGCCGTGCCATGGCCGAGGCCGACGGTATCGAGCTGGACGACGAGAAGTGGGGGCAGATCCTGAAGGCCCGCGAGTACTACGAGGAGTTCGGCTCGGTTCCGCCGATCCGCAAGTTCTCCAAGTACCTGGAAGCGGACCAGAAGGAAATGTTCAAGCTGTGGCTGACCGGTCCGATGAAGCCGATCACCAAGTACGGCGGCCTGCCCAAGCCCACCGGCTGCGTCTGATATCCGGACGGGGCACGCAGTTCCGGGCCCGGGGGGGAGACCCCCCGGGCCTTTTTGTTTGGAGCGTTATTCGAACTGCAGGGTAAAGCCCGGCCAGGGGCTGGAGGCTTCCAGCAGCATTTGCACGGCGGCCGGATCGAAGCGTCCGTAGGCCGTGGAGCGGTCCCACAGGTGCAGCTGTCGCGCCGCCGGGTCGAGGCGGAAGCGGCCGCCGCCGAGCACCGCCAGGTTGCCGTCGTCCCATTCCAGCCGGTCGCCGCCGATCCAGCGGTGACGGATGCCGCGGTTGCCGAGAAACTGCGCCACCATCTGGTTGTGATACTGGTGCTGGCTGGCGGCGGCGAACAGCAGGTAACCGTCGCCACGCCAGGACAGATGAACGAACTTGCCTTCGACCGGCTGGGCGGCGGTGCGGAAATCCGGGGTGGTGATGACGGGGGCCATGGGGGAGATCATAGCAGCGGCCGATGACAGTCCGTCACGGCCGGCCATCTGCTAACATCGCCGTTCATGGACAGGCCGCCGGCGGGGCGGCCGCTGCGGAGAGGGCGGGATATTTCATGGCCAAAAGCATCGATATAGGGTGGCGCGGTTTCCTGCTGCGCTTTGCCGCCGGCCTGGTGCTGGTGTTTTCCACCTATAACCCGGAAGGCTACTCCTACGTCCACTGGGTCAAGCACAACTTTCCCTCGGTCACCGCCTTCCAGGCCTTTGCCGGCGTCGCCCTGATCGTCGGCTGGGCCATCTACATCCGCGCCGCCCTGCGCTCCCTCGGCGCGGTGGGCCTGGTGCTGGCCACCGCCTTCTTCGGTACCCTGCTGTGGCTGGTGGTGGACATGGGCCTCATCGCCGCCGACAACATCCGTGTCATTACCTACCTGATCCTGACGCTGCTGGCGCTGGTGATCAGTACCGGCCTGTCGTGGTCGCACGTGCGCCGCCGTCTCAGCGGCCAGATGGATACCGACGACGTGTAGTCATTCCCCCAGGTGCCGCGCCTGGCGCGCCGGCACGTTTTTGTCCGCGCGCCGTGCAGCCGCCTGCACCTGTTGCAGGTGGCCGTGCAGAAAGTCGGGACAGCCCTTGGCGCCGAAGGCCGCGCAATCGTGCGCCAGCGCGGTCATTACCGCCTCCTCTTCCACCGCAAACACCTCGCACAGCACCCCATGCAGCAGCTGGAACAGTCGCGGCAGGGCGATGCGGTGCGTCTGCCCGGTGGTGTCGTACAGCCAGTCTGACAAGGCCAGGAAACGGCCGAAGGCATCCTCCGCCAGCAGCAGCGGGAGGGCGTGGGCGAAACGCCCCGAGTTGGCGATCATGTCCCAGTAGCGGGCAAAGCGGGTCAGGCGCTGCATGGTGGCGAAGTCGAGCTGTGCGTTGGCCAGCAGGGTGTAGGGTGGCTGCGGGTCGTAGCGCATGGCGAACTCCGCCGTGTGACGCGCGATGGGCGCGCCGCGCAGGCGCTTCAGCAGGCCCACCTGGATTTCGTGCGGGCGCTGGGCCCACAGGCGGTTGAAACCGGCGGCGAAACTCTCCAGCGCTTCGCCGGGCAGCCCGATGATCAGATCGGCGTGCAGATGGGCGTGGCTGTGTTCGCGCAGCCAGCGCAGATTCTCTTCCGTCGCGGCGTTGTCCTGCCTGCGGCTGATCAGCTGCTGCACCTCCGGATTGAAGCTCTGTATGCCGACCTCCAGTTGCAGCGTGCCGGGCGGGAACTGCACCAGCAGCTCCTTCAGGCCGTCGGGCAGGTGATCGGGGATTACCTCGAAGTGGAGGAACAGATCGTCGCTCAGCCGGTCGAGAAAGAATTGCAGGATGCGACGGCTTGCCTTCACGTTGAGATTGAAGGTGCGATCGACGAACTTGAAGTGACGCACGCCGCGTGCGTGCAGCCGCTCCATGGCGGCGAGAAAGCGGTCGAGATCGAAGGGCCAGGCGGTCTTGTCCAGGGCGGAGAGGCAGAATTCGCACTTGAACGGGCAGCCGCGCGAGGCCTCGACATAGATGAGGCGCCGGGCGACGTCCTCGTCGGTGTATTCGTCGTAGGGCAGGGCGATCTGTTCCAACGGCAGCGGTTCCACGCGGATGATTTTCGGCGCGGGATGGTTGCCGGCGAGCAGTTCACGGCACAGCGCGGCGAAGGCGAGATCACCCGGCCCGGCGATCACATAGTCGGCCGCAGCGACGATGTCCTGCTGCTCCTGCTCATAGCTCACCTCGGGACCACCGAGGACGACGATTACCTCCGGCGCCACTGCCTTCAATACCTGCACCAGCTGCAAGGTTTCGCGCGCATTCCAGATGTAGACCGCGAGGCCAATGATGCGCGGCCGTTGCGCCAGCAGCTGCTCGGCGATCTCGGTGCTGCGCTGGTCCCATACGAATTCCAGCAGCTGCGTCCGCGGCCGCAGCTCGCCCATGTTGGCGAGCAGATAGCGCAGCCCCAGCGCGGCGTGCTGGTATTTTGCGTTCAGGGTGGCGAGTACGATGTCGGTCATGATCGGGATCAATGTGGTGCACGTCATTCTACGCTACGTTAGCGGCGCTTTTCTTCCGCCCGGAAAGTCGTGTTACATTCGGACGCCCCCGGCATGGAAAAGACCACAAAAATCATAGGTGTCGGGAGCCACTGCAAGAACAACACAGATACCCAGTGAGGAGGAGTCCATGGAGTTTTTCGCCACCACCTCGGTGCGCCTGCGCGCCGAAGACCTGCAACGCCACCTGCGCATCGACAATCTGCCGCAATGGTGCGCCTCGATCGACAAGGTGCTGTCCCATGAGGGCGATCGCGGCGACATCTATTGCGTGTGGGGCGAGATGCGTGTGCGCCGCGACGTGATCCGCGACGGCGTGCGCTTCATGCTGCCGGCCTGCATCAACGCCGTGCAGTGGACCGTCACCGCCGAAGGCACCGGCGGCGTCACCGTGCACTGCACCAGCAACCGGCCCGAGCACGAGGCCGATTTCGTCGAATCCCTCGAACAGTTCGTGGCCGACTGGAAAAGCGGCCTGGAAAACGGCCTGCAGCGCACGGCGCCCGATGTGGCGCGTGAGGATTGCGACTGCGGCATGTGGATGGCCTGAGTCCGCGGCCTTTCACAATCCGCGCAGGTGCAGGGGACGCAGATCCTGCTGCCCCGCCAGGGCCCGCGCGATATGCGCCAGCAGGCGTGCGCGATCCTTCGGCAACGTGCCCTCCAGCGCCAGTGCATTGGAAGCGTGGTTGGAGCGGAACAGCAATGGCCGCGGCGGTTCGAGGTTCTCGATGAGCCGCTGCTGCTCACGCAGCAGGGCGAGGTCGTCCGGCATCACAAAGGGCGTGCCGAACTTGCGGCCGAATTCGTCGCGTATGCCTTCATCCAGGTACAGCTGCAAGGTGGAAAGCTGGGTCACCGGCGCGCGGTTCAGCAGCGCAACGGTGCCGTCGATGTGCTCCTGCCAGTAGTCTTTCCCGCCCAGGCCGAGTATCACTGTTGCCGACACCTTCATGCCGGCAGCGGCGGCACGGTGCAGCGCCTCGGCGATGCCGTGTGCAGTGGCCCCCTTGGTGATCTTCTTCAGAATCAGAGGCGCACCGGATTCGATACCGACATAGAGCAGGCCGAGCCTGTGGGCGCGTAGCTGCGCCAGTTCGCTGTCCGTCTTGCGGCGGATGTTGGCGGGCGTGGCATAACAGGACACCCGGGCGAGGCGCGGAAAGGCCGCCGCCAGCCTGTGCAGCAAGGCCAGCAGGTGCGGCGTGGGCAGGGCCAGGGCGTCGCCGTCGGCGAGAAACACGCGGCGCGCATCCGGCCAGTCGCGGGCGGCGGCGTCGATGTCGGCGTACACCGCCTGCAGCGGGCGCTCGCTGTAGCGCTTGTCCCGGTACATGGCGCAGAAGCTGCACTGGTTGTAGCTGCAGCCCAGGGTGGCCTGGATGATCAGGTTGTCCCGCTCGCCCGGCGGGCGGTAGAGCGGCAGGTCGTAGTCGAAGGGCATGTGGGTGCGGGTATCCGTCGGTACGCCCATTGAACCACAGCGGCGGACGCTTGCCACCTGCGGCGTATACCCCCGCGCGGCCTAAGGTGCTATGGTGCGCGCAGCCCCTGAATTACCGCTATTTCAACGGCTTATGCGCCCATAAAAGTAACGTCTGAGGTGTAGATCATGCAGTGCGGCCCGCGCGAAATCGTCACTCCGTTCCGACCCATTCCGCTGGAAGTGCCCGAGGGGATGAAGCCCAACGAGTTTTTCAACAGCACGGAGAATCTCAACGACCTGGTGCACAACAACGGCCTGCTGCTCAACCCGGAAAATCTGCTGCTGTACCGCAAGGCACTGGGCCACAGCACCGAGTTCGACACCTCGATCATCTACAACACCTCACAGACGATCCTGAATCCTCTAGGCCGCCCGGTGCGTCGTACCCAGGTGCCAGAGAACGTGCGCCATGTGTGGAACCGCATGAACCAGGTCATCATCGACTACATGCTGGAGCAGTACCCGGATCCGCAGCAGCATCTGGTGCTGGCCGGCGAGGCCAGCCTGGATGCCACCTGGCCGCTCACCTCGCCGGGCGTGCCCAGCATCCGCATGCTGCACAATCACTTCATCGTCTTTCCCATGGACGAGCTGCGCAACGCCCAGCTGGCCGAACCCAGCAATCCCAACCTCACCGACGGCGGCCAGCACTCGCTGTTCGAGAAATACATGCACGGTGTGTATCGCGAATTCATCTGCAAGGCGCTGCACCTGGAGGTGTTGCGCCCGGTGAGCGACGATTCGGCGCGCATCGATCTGACCGGCTATCCGCAGGGCCTGCCCAGCTGGGAGGTGCCCGGCGGCGCCGCCGCCTTGCAGGACGTGCGTTTCTGGCATGAGTACGATCTGGTGCTGAAGGGCTTTCTCGATTTCTACCGCACCTTCTTCTCGCAGGTGTCCAGCCGCAACGCGCCCATGCTGCCGGACCTGCACTTTCCCGCACAGGTGGAGAACGTGTTGCTGTTCGACAACGACTTCCTCAAGACGGCGAAGATGGTGCGCGACCGCTGCATCAAGGACCCGGCCTATGCCAACGCCATCCGCTGGCAGCCGGCCTTCAAGCAGCTCGTCTACCGCAACGAACAGGGCAAGCTCATCGTCACCATTTCGCAGAACTCCATCGGCAACGCCATCACCGAGTTGCTCGGCGTGGTGGTCAAGCGCGTGCCCGACGCCGCGGCCTACGAGCAGCGCGAACCGGCATTGATCGAAAGGTTGCTGGAAGTACGCCGGCGCCTGATAGAGGCCGATCTCGGCGAGGGCATCGCCACGGAGTATTGGCCGGCTTGAAGGTGCCGCCAAGGATATTCAAAACAAAACATCCAACGCAGAGGCGCAGAGGCGCAAAGGACGCAGAGTTTATGAAAGTCCATGTAGGGTGGATAAGCGCAGCGCATCCACCAAGCATCGTATCGGTGGATGTGCTGCGCTTATCCACCCTACGGAAGGGTCCTCAGCGGCGCTTTTTCAGAGGTTGTAGCAGGTAGGCGAGGCCGTTGCGCTTGATCTCCAGGGCCAGCGCCAGCAGGCGGCCGAGGTCTCCTGCGGGAAAGCCCTGGGCCTCGAACCAGAGCAGGTAGGCCTCGGGCAGGTCGATGAGCGGCCGGCCACGGTACTTGCCGAAGGGCATCGCCAGGGTGGCGAGGGTGTGCAGATCCTCTTTTTCGAACACGGCGCCTATTTGTGCCAGGGCATCTTCGAGGGCGGAAACACCAGCCGCGCGCCGCTGAACAGATGGCGCTGCGCGGGCAGGGCATGATGGCGGTAGCTGCGGCGGCGCTGGATGCGCTGGCTGTGCAGGCAACCGCCGCGCAGGCTGTTGTGACCGGCATCGAAATCCGTCGTTGCCGCTTCGGCATCGTCCGGCGCCTGATAGCCGGTATAGCGGTGAAACGGATTGGCGCACCACTCCCACACCCGGCCGTAGTCGGTGATGGCCTGGGTGCGCGCCGCCACCTCCCACTGATATTCATGCTGCAATACCGCGCCGGCCAGTTTGCCGCCGAGGGATGACACCCAGGCGGCGTAGGCCTGCGCCTCGTGCACGCTGATGCCGTTGACGGCGTCCCCGGCCAGCAGGTCGAAGGGGCCGTTGAGGCCGATGCCGTACCACAGGCCCTGTGCATCGCGGCGCCAGTGATGGGGGTGCGGCGCATGGCCGTCGCGCCATGCCCTGCCGGCCTCGTCCCAGTAGTCGTCGTTGGCGTAACCGCCGGCCTCGATGAAGCCCAGCCAGGCGCCGTTGCTGATCGGCCGGCTGTCGATGCGGTAGGCGTGCAGTTCCACCATTTGCGGCGGCAGTTCGTTGTCCAGCGCGGCCGGATCATCCTTGGCGCCGATGCGGTAGTGGCCCTGCTGCACGTCGGCATGGAGCTCGGACGGCGGCACCGCCGCCAGCGGCGTGACGACACGGTAATCGCTGTCCTGTTGCAGGCGCCGTTCGGTGAGCTGCGCCAGCATCTGTTCGCACAGCTGGGCCTGTTGTTGCAGCAGCAGCGGCAGCAGGCGCTCTTCCTGCACCAGCGGATGGGGCGGCAGCAGTGCCGGGTTGGCCAGCAGCATGGTGTTCTGATCCTGCAATTCCAGCGCCCAGTTGAGCAGATGCTCGCGCGGCGGCAGCTGTTGCAGCAGCGCCGCATCGGGCGCCACGCCCGCGCCGAACAGGGGGCGCACCCGCGCGGTCATGTCGGCGTCCTGTTGCACCACTTCACGCAGCCAGTAGGTTTCCAGATATACGCTGCGGCCGAGCAGCCAGGCGAGGGGCGGCAGCTGCGGATGATGACGGCGGTAGCAATCGGCTTCGGGCACGGAGTCGATGAGATGAGTCATCATCTGGTGCAGGACGCTCAGCTGGCCGAGCAGTTCATGGTGCTTCATGGCGGCGCTCTTCGGCTTCAATCGGTGAAAGGCGCCATGGTAACGGAAAACCAACCCTCCGATGCGGGTCGGACTGAAGCCGGTTCACATCGGGGTTGACGGAAATTGATATTTCACGCCGTCAGCGGCATCGGCGCGTGGCCCGGAGTGCGCGGATCGAGCGGCGGCAGGCCGTGGGCGGCACGGGCCTTGTTGCAGCGCTCGTTGGGCCTGCCGTCCTCTTCCCAGGGCTCAAGCTCGCGGCAGGGCGAGGAGCGGCCGGCGTAGATGGTGCAGCTGACCGCATCGCCGATGGCGCCGTCGAGGGCGACGCAGCGCACCGGCGCGTGCAGGGTGCCGCGCATGGCGGCCCGGGTCGGATTGAGCGGTACGGTGAGTTCGGGCGGTACGGTGCCGCCGAGGAAGGGATCCGCCTCGGTCCAGTAGAACGACACACGATAATGGGCGCAACATGCGCCGCACCGCAGACAGGGATTGTCCACGGCTAGCCTCCTGAGCAAGAAGACCCGGTGGGAAGGGCGCGCGGATTATAGCGCCGGGATCCGGCGCCGGGGAGAGGGGGCGCGCGATGTTTTTTGCGGCGGGCGCGTAAGGACGGTTCCCCATGGCGGGCGGCCTGTCCCGGCGTGCAGGATGGCAGGGAGTTTCTGCGTTAGAATGACCGGCCCAATTTGCGATGTGATGCCATGACTGAGCAGGAACAGGAATTACGGGTCAAGCTCAACAGCGAGACGGCCCAAATCAGCTGGCCCGAGCTGGAGCGCCACTTTGCCCGCGGCGTGGTGGTGGCGGTGGCGCCGGGAGTGGACCTGATCGAGGTGGCCTCTGCCATGGCCTGCGACGACAGCGCGGCCCTGGCGGACTGGTTGCAGGCCGGCCAGGTGGCGCGTGCCGACGAGGCACAGGCGCGCGACTGGCATGCGCGCCAGCCGGCTTTCTGGGCGGTGGTGGTGGCGCCCTGGGTGGTGATACAGGAAGTACAGCCGCGGCTGGACGCCTGAACCGATTCAATTCCCCGAGGGGTGCTGATAATGAATTCGATGGACGAAGACGATAGCGTATACGACGAAGCGGCGCGCGAGGCAGTGGAGCTGGGCAACCGCATCGCCAACGACGATGCAGACGCCGACATATGGGATGTCGCCGACGGCCTGCTGGCCGGTGCCATCCAATACTGGCTGTTCTCGCGCCAGCCCTGCGGCGACCCGCGCTGCGAGGATTGCGCCCCGCTCAGCACCGCCGAGGCGCGCCTGGCCGAGCTGTTGCAGACCACCGAGGAACTGGCCTCCGGCAGCGAATATTTCCATTCGCCCACCGACAGCAACGTGGGCAGGGCTTAGGGGCAGATACAAGTTGCAAGTTACAAGCGAACGAACTTGCTGTGCTCGTATTGTTTTTGAATTCAAAACAGCTGTGCGCATAGCGCACTCCTCCACTTGCAACTTGCCACTGCCTTTAATGCGTTAAAGGGTGAGAGGCCTGACCGGCGCCTCCAGCCAGCTCGAGTCCTTGCGCCAGTCGACGGCGGGATCGTCCACAAACAGCTCCACCTCGTTGCCGTCGGGGTCGCTGAGGTAGAGGCTCTGGCTGACGATGTGGTCGGACATCCCTTCGATTTCCACGTCCGCTGCTTCCAGCCGCGCCTTGACCGCGCGCAGTTCAGCGAGGGAATCGCCCACTTTCCAGCCGACGTGATACAGGCCGAGGCGGCGGCCGGCCAGCGGGCCCGGAGCATCGCCCTGTTCGATGAGCAGCAGTTCGTGGTGGCTGCGACCGCCGCTCAGTACCGCGGCGCGGCCGTTGAAGACGGTGCCGACTTCGTGCAGCCCCACTATGTTGCGATAGAAGTCGAGCGACTGTTTGAGGTTGCGTACATAGAGCACGATGTGACCGAGTTCCGGCATGGCGTGTCTCCTTTGCGTGACGATAGCTGAGAGTTTAGTCCGCGGCGCGCGCTGCGCTGCCCCTGGGGAGGAATCGAGCAATGAAATTGGCGACACGGGTATGGACGGGTATTGCTGCGGTGGTCCTGCTCTCCGCCTGCACCTGGGTGGAGCCCACGGTGCAGGGCGAGAAGGTGCGCGTGCTGAGCGCGGCGGAAGTGACCAAGTGCAAGAAGGTGGGACAGACCACCGTATCGCTGCTGGCCAAGCTGGCCGGCATCGAACGCAACGCGCAGAAGGTGCAGGAGGAACTCAACATACTGGCGCGCAACAGCGCCGTGGAGCTGGACGGCGACACCGTGGTGCCGGTGAGTGCGGTGGAAGACGGCAGGCAGACCTTTGCGGTCTATCGCTGCGTGCCGCGATAAAGAAAAATGTAGGTTGGGTTAGCGGCCTCATCGCGTAACCCAACAAACCCTATGCGGGCGTTTGTTGGGTTACGGCGCAAACCCCCGCGCCTAACCCAACCTTGTATTGTGACCGAGTAGTTGATGTACTCGGGTTTGCCCGAGGGGAAAATCGGACGCCGTACCCAACCTGGAGCGTAACAGCTCGTGAGGTAGATAATGCGCCGATTTTCCCATTCATTCTTGCATGAAATCGGACAGTATCTTTGGCCCGACTCAGTCGGTAGCCCGCATAGACAAGGTAGATTGCGCGAGAAATTTATGAAAGCTGTACTCGGGATTGATGTAGCGAAAGCCAAACTGGATGTAGCCCTGCGCCGCCCCGATGGAAAATTTCGGCACAAGGTGGTGGATAACACCGCAGCAGGTTTTGGGGTGCTGTCGGCCTGGTTGCACAAGGAAGGCGTGACGGAGCTGCATGTGTGCATGGAGGCCACCGGGGTTTATTGGGAAGCAGTCGCCGAATATCTTGCCGATGCCGGCCATACGGTCAGCGTGGCCAACCCGGCGCAAATCAAGGCCTTTGGCGCGGCGGCGCTGGTGCGCACCAAGACCGACAAGGCCGATGCCAAACTGATTGCTGAATTCTGTCAGTCCCAGTCACCGGCGCCTTGGCAGGCCCCCTCACCGGCCCTGCGAGAGCTGCGTGCCTTGGTGCTGCGGCGCAATGCTCTGGACGCCATGCGCACACAGGAGCATAACCGTCTGCTGGTCGCGCGCGACTCGGTACGCAGCGGCATCACGGCCCATTTGGCCTATCTGGAGAAAGCCATTGCGGAGGTCGAGGCCGCCATCCGCCAGAAAATCGATGATGACCCCGACCTGAAGCAGCAGCGTGACTTGCTCGATTCGATTCCGGGTTTGGGCGACAAGACCATCCCGGTGTTGCTGTCGTACTACGGCGGCCCACAACGCTTCGACAAGGCCAAACAAGCGGTGGCCTTTGCCGGGCTTGACCCTCGCCAGCATGAGTCCGGCACGAGCGTGCGCGGCAAACCGCGTCTCTCCAAAGTCGGACATGCGCACTTGCGCAAGGCGCTCTACATGCCTGCCATGGTCACTATCACACGCACTGCTTGGGGTCGCGTCTTCCGTGATCGTCTGAGTGCTGCCGGCAAGGCACCGATGGTTATCATCGGTGCCATGATGCGCAAACTTATCCATATCGCCTTTGGTGTCCTAAAATCAGGAACCCCCTTCAATCCGGCACTACATGGACTCGTTAGCGCTTGACGGGAATAACAGTATCTACATTTTTTGCCGCTCAGAACCCCGGCAGATCGCGGCCCTGCGGGTAGCTCACGCTGTAGCCGAACTGAATGATCTGTTTGCCCTGCGGCTTCAGTTCCTGTTTCCACAGCAACACGCCGACGCGGCCGTCCACGTCGCGCTCCGCGGGCGGCGTGGTGTCATCACTCAGCGCCACCTTGATCTGCTGATCCCGGGCCACGGGAATCTGATCGTAAACGCTCACCGGCAATGCGATGCGATGGCGGTTGTGCACCTCGATGCGATAGCGCCGCTCGATACGGTTGTCCTTGCTGAACACGCCCTTTTCGCTGCGCTCGTCCTGCACCACGTGGTACTGCACCTCCACCGCATCGTCGCTACCGAAGGCGAGGGCCAGATGGGCGCCGGGACGCAGCGTCTGCTGCGTGACCTCGCCGACGTAGGTGTCGTCGCGCGTGAGGCGCCAGCTGCCGGGCAGCAGCGGCGCCTCGCCTGCGTGATCGAATTCGGCGTAGAGGAAGGCGCGGCTGTCCAGGCGCGGCGCGCTGCGTGCCGCCAGCAGCACCGCGAGCTCCTGCTTCGCCAGCACGAAACGCTGGCGCGCGTTGTCGGCGGTCAGCGACACCTTGCCCGGCACACGGTAGCTGACGGCGAAATCGCCTGCGTCCATGTCGGCCACCTGCTCCTCCGCCTCCATCATCATCGGCGCCGCGGACATTGCGCCGGCGAGCATTTCATCGGCCATCATTTCCCGCTTGGCGCGTGCCTCGACGGGCATGGCGCGCGGGAAGTCGATCCACCAGGGATGCAGTTCCGGCATGGCGGCGCCGGCGGCGGGCCGAGCGGTGGACAGGGTGAGGGCGACCTCGCTCCAGTCTTCGCCGCTGGCCTGGCGCACCCAGGCCGCCTGGGTCAGGTGCAGCCGGCGCTGTTCGGTCGCCAGGCGCGCGTCGTATACCGGCGACCACGATGCGCCGGGAACCTGATAGGTCAGCTCGAACGTCGCCGGCCCGGCCTGGGCGGCCTCGACGTGAATGGCGGCAGTGATGCTGTCGCGCCGCCCGCTGCGGATCTGGTTCAATTCCTGCTCCGCTTTCTTGATCTGCTCGTCCAGGGCGCGCGCCTCCCGTTGCAGCGCGACGCGGGCCTTGTTGGTATCGGCCATGCCGTTGCCGATGGCCTGCCAGGCCGCCGGCCATTTTTCCGGGGCGAAAGTGCCGCCGCTGTCCTCGCCCTGTGCACCGGGCAGCTGCGCCAGCTTTTCGATGAAGGCCGCCTGGGTGTCCAGCGCCTGGCGGCGCCCGTCCAGCAGCGCCTTGTCGTCGAGCAGGGCGCGCAGCGCCGCCGCCAGCTTCTGTTCCCGTTCCTGCGCCAGTTCCGCGCTGAACACGCGGCGTGCCTCCACCGCACCGATGAGCAGCCTGCCGCCGCCCTGGCCGCGCACCTGGAGCGACGGTTCGGACAGCCGCGCCGGCAGGTTGGCAACGAGCAGCGTATGGCTGCCCGCGGGCAGCTCGACGCTCACCCGTCGTGTCACCTGGGCCCGATCGGGATACACCGTCACGGCTTCTATGCGGCCGGCGGACTGCGTGATGTCGCGGGCCGCGGCGGGCAGCGAAAGAAACAGCAGGGGAATGAGCAGCAGGGATGTCCTTGCCATGACGGGCTCCTTGTAGGCGCAGGGAAGCTCACCGTAGCGCCGCCGCGGGGAGCGGTCAATCCGGCTGGCGGAAAGTAAAAATCCGCCATGCGGCGGGTTGGTTGTATGGCGCGCCCGAAGGGATTATTCGCCGCTGCGCGGCTCACCCTGCGGGCCGTCGTCGCTGCGCTCCGACGTTCCATCGCGCGCTGCGCGATGGTCGAACCCCTTTTCGGGGTTCTCATCCCTTCGGGCGCGGAAAGTAAAAACCCGCCATGTGGCGGGTTGGGTGTATGGCGCGCCCGAAGGGATTCGAACCCCTGGCCTCTGCCTCCGGAGGGCAGCGCTCTATCCAGCTGAGCTACGGGCGCGCAGGACGGCATAGCTTACATGGCGCGCCGGGGCGCGTCCATGGCCGACGTCCGTCGCGGGGTTTCGGCCACGGCCCCATGGGGCTATACTACGCGGCCAATCAGCGGCCGGCAGGCCGGACAAAAGATTTTTCAGTAATCAGGCGCCGTTTCGGTGCAAAACTTTTGAGCGAGGGAGACGGCGGTGAGCCAGAAAACCAACACCTATTTCGGTACTTCTTTGGTAGTTCTTGTTTTGGTCGGTGCGCTGATCGCGCTGGTGCTGAACCTGATGTCGGGCCTGGTCGGCGGTGCTGCCGCGACCGCCGACATGAGCGCATCGGCGGTGGAAGCCCGCATTGCGCCGGTGGGCAAGCTGAACACCGGTGCCCCCATCGCCGTGGCTGCCGCCCCGGCCCCGGCCGCTGCTCCCGCCGCGGCCCGTTCCGGCGATGCGGTGTACAACGCCTCCTGCGTGGCCTGCCACGGCACCGGCGCTGCCGGCGCCCCCAAGCTGGGCGACAAGGCCGCCTGGGGCCCGCGCATCGCCCAGGGCCTGGATACCCTGGTCAAGCACGCCATCGACGGTTTCCAGGGCAAGACCGGCGTGATGCCGCCGCGCGGCACCTGCGGCACCTGCTCCGACGACGAACTGAAGGCGGCGGTGGAGTTCATGGTGTCCAAGGCCAAGTAAGCGCCTCGCACACTGCTGCATGAAAGAGGCCGGGGCAACCCGGCCTTTTTTTTTGCCCGTGCAGCGGCGGGTCTAGCGCGTCGAATCGACGTTCTGTGCCGGCGCGGCGCCGTGCAGGGTGCGGAAGTGCTCGGCCTGTTCCCTGCCCATGTACTTGGCCAGCACCTTGGGATCGGTCTGGCGCAGGTCGACCATGATCAGGCCATCGAGGGCGTTGTTGAAGGCCTCGTCGACGTTGAAGCCGAGGATGTGCCCGCCCAGTTTCAGGTACTGGCGCAACAGCACCGGCACGCCCTTCTGATCGCGCTCCATGGCCGACACCAGTTCCGACAGTTGCTCCAGATCGCCGGGGGTGCCGTGCCGCACCCAGTCGGGGCGCAGCGGTGCGCGGAACGGGCGGCGCGGCCGCACCAGGCGCGCCAGCTGCGGCAGGTAATTGTTGGCGCGCAGGAACTGCACCAGCAGTTGCTGCGACTGGGTGGCGTAGTCGCCGCTGATGCTTACCGGGCCGAACAGCGTACGGTAATGGGGATGGCGCGCGACGAACTGGCCGATGCCCTTCCACAGCAGCAACAGCGGTGAATAGCTGCGCTGGTATTCGGGGCGCACGAAGGAGCGGCCCAACTCGATGGCCGGGCCGAGCTGTTGCAGCAGGCGGCGGCGGTAGCGGAACAGGGAGTGGGTATACAGTCCCTTGACGCCGAAGTGGCGATCGATTTCGTCGGCCAGGCCGAGACGGTAGGCGCCGACCACCGTGCGTTGCTCCCGATCCCAGATGAACAGGTGCAGGTAATAGGCGTCGTACAGATCGATGTCACGGCTGCGGCCGGTGCCTTCGCCGGCGGCACGGAAGGTTATCTCGCGCAGCCGACCGATTTCCTGCAACAGCCACGGCATCTGGCCGGCGCGGGCATACCACACCTGGAACTCGCCGCTTTGATCGAGCAGCTGTTCCGGCGGCAAGGTTTCCACTTCGGCGCACAGCAGCGGCAGTGCCACGGCGGCCGCGATATCTTCCTGTGCCCGGTCGCCGGTGCACACGGGTTGCTCGGGGGCGGAATCGTGGGCGGCGAGGGCGTAACAGCGCAGGCGCAATTGCGCGGTCATGGCGTCGTCATCCAGCGCCTTGAGGCGGGAAAACGGTATCGGTGTGCCGACATGCAGGGAGATGGTGCGGTTGCGCTTGTTGAGCAGTTCGCGCGGCAGCAGGGCGGTGCGCAGGCGCGGGTGCAGCAGGCCGGCCAGCTGGAACATGAGGCTGTTGCCGCCGGGGAAGTACACCGGCAGCACCGGCGCCCCGGTGCGGCGCACCAGGCGCGCCACGGTGTTGCGCCACTGCGGATCGGTGGTGCCGCCGCCCAGGCGCAGGTGCGATACCTCGCCGGCGGGAAAGATCACCAGCAGGCCGCCCTGCTGCAAATGCGCCAGCGCCTGCTTGAGCGGACGCAGGTTGCGCCCGGCGGCGCCGTCGCCGCCGAACGGGTCGACGCTGATGAACAGCTCGCGCAGTTCGGGGACGCGCTCCAGAAAATAGTTGGCGAGGATCTTCACGTCGGGACGGACGCGACGCAGCTGTTGCGCCAGGATCACGCCTTCCAGTGCGCCGAAGGGATGATTGGCCACCACCACCAGCGGACCCTCGGCCGGTATCCGTTGCAGCGCCTCGTCCGCGCAGCGCACGCCGATATTGAAGGTATCCAGCGTTTGTTGCAGAAAGGCGTCGCAGCCTGCCACCGGCGGCAGGGCCTGATACATGCGATCGAGCCGTGCCAGGGAAAACGCCTGCTCCACGGTGCTTTCCAACAGGCGATCCAGCCCGGCGTGACGGGTGATGCGCAGGCTGCCGTTGAGGCGGAAAGGATGGGCGCGTTCGCACACGGTCATGGTGTTCCTCCACAGGGTATAAGGACAATGGCGGAACGTTAGTGCGGCTGTGTGACCGGTGGATGACGGAAACACTTCAGTTTCGAGTTTCGAGTTTCGAACCGAAACGTTTTCTTCATCCTCCCGTAGTCTCGACGCAACATTCGGCGGGCACAGTGCCCGCATCGCAGCGACGGGGGAATGCAGCCATGAGCAGCCTGAAGTTACGCGCCATCTTCATCTCCGATGTCCACCTCGGTACGCGCGATGCGCAGGCCGAACACCTGCTGGATTTCCTGCGTCATACCGACAGCGACTATCTGTATCTGCTTGGCGACGTCATCGACTTCTGGAAGGCGCAGAGCGGCTGGTACTGGCCGCGGCTGCACACCGAGGTGGTGCAGGCGGTGATGGAAAAGGCGCGGCGCGGCACCCGGGTCATCTATGTGCCGGGCAATCACGACGAGTGGCTGCGCGATTACGCCGGCGCGGAATACAACGGCATCGAGGTGCGGCTCGGCCTGGTGCACGAAACCCTTGCCGGCCGGCGCCTGCTGCTGCTGCACGGCGACGAGTTCGACAGCGCCGTGCGCTGCAACCGCCTGCTCAGTCACGTGGGCAGCGGTTTCTACGACATCCTGCTGTTTCTCAACCGCGCCTACAACCGCGTGCGCCGCCGCCTCGGCTTTCCCTACTGGTCGCTGTCGGCCTGGATCAAGGGGCGGGTGAAGAATGCGATGGAATACGTGCAGCGCTACCAGCAGGCGGCGCTGCATGAGGCGGCGCGCCACCATGTGGACGGCCTGGTCTGCGGCCACATCCACCATCCGGCGCTGCTGCACGAAGACGGGCTGTGCTACGCCAACACCGGCGACTGGGTGGAGCATTGCAGCGCCATGGTGGAAACCCGCCAGGGCGAGCTGCGTCTGATCCGCTGGGCCGAGGAGAGCATGCACTGGCTGCGGGATACGACGGTGGAGACCGCGGTGCCGGCGCCGGAAGCCGCGCCGGCGGGCTGATCCGCGCCGGCGGCGTTTACCTCCTTCGGGGCAGGCGACTACATTTTTTTTGCAACAGCGCTATACTCGGCCGGTCGCTTGGTTGCCAGGTACGGCGTTCACGGATGAAACTTTCCCCTCTTTGGTCAGGCATGACGGTGGCAGCGGTCATACTGCTGCTGGTTGTTTCCCTGAACTACTACGATCAGCGCCGGCTCGAGGCGCGGCAGCAGGCCGAAGTGGCACAGGAGTTGCGCGTCCTGCGCGCCCGCATCGAAGGCCTGCTCGACAAATATCTCTACTTGGCTGCCGGCCTCGGCGCCTACGTCGCCACCCACCCCGATGTCTCCCCCAACGAATTTTCGGCCCTGATCCAGCGCCTGGCGCAGGGCGACGCCCTGCTGCGCAGCGCCGGCCTCGCCGGTGACAGCGTTGCCGGTTATCTCTATGCCCCGGTACGCCAGACGGCGGACGGCGAGACCCTGTGGCTGCACCTGCCGCTGTCCCTGCCCGGCGAGGAGGCCGGACAGGCACGGCAGGCGCTGGTCGAGATCGGCCTTGATCAGCCGGCGCTGCTGGCCCAGGCCGGCATGCAGGCGGCGGCCGAGCGGCTGTTGCTGGCCGTGCGCAGCGAGGACGGGCGCACCCTCGCCGGGACGCCGGAATTGCTTTCCGGTGCCCAGGCGGAGCTGGCGGTAATGCTGCCCGAAGGCAGCTGGACCCTGGCCGGGCGGGCCCGCCCGGCGGTTGCCGATACCTGGTCCTGGCAGGACCTGCTGGGTGGGGTATGCGCCCTGCTGGGCGGTGTGCTGACCTGGCTGCTGCGGCGGGAGCAGCTGCACACCCGGCGCCTGGCGCTGCACGATTGCCTGACCGGCCTGCCCAACCGCCGCCTGTTGCAGGACCGGGTGCAGCAGGCCTGCACCACGGCGGTACGCTCGGGGCGGCAGATTGTCCTGATGTATCTGGACCTGGACAACTTCAAGCCGGTCAACGACAACTACGGCCATCACGCCGGCGATCAGGTGTTGCGCGAGGTGGCGCAGCGCCTGCGTGCCTGTGTGCGCCGCAGCGATACCGTGGCGCGGGTGAGCGGCGACGAATTCGTGCTGGTGCTGGAAGACCTGGCTGCGGCTGCGGAGGCCGAGGCGGTGGCGGACAAGGTGCTGGCCTCCTTTGCCCGGCCCATTGTTTCCGGCGAGCACGCCTTCGTGCTGGGTTGCAGCATCGGCCTGGTGGCCATGGACCCGGACTGCGACGTGGACCACGCACTGGCGCGGGCCGACAGCGCCATGTACCAGGCCAAGCGCGACGGCAAGAACAGCTACCGCTGGTACGTGGCCGAGCCGGAGCAGCTGCAGCTGGCCGTGCCGGCGGCCGTGGCCGTTGCCTGCACCTGAGTCGGCAGCCTAGTTCCCCCCTCCCTGCTGCACTTCGGCCCGGCCCTCGCCGCGCGGGTCGCTGGCCGCCAGCACGCGGCCGCCCTTTCTGTCCCACCATACCGCCTGCATGTTGCCCCAGGGTTGCTGCGCCTGTTGCAGGGCGTGGCCGCGCAGGGTCAGCTCGTCCTGTACCTCCTCCGTCAGCGCCCCCGGCTCGAATTGCAGCACGTCCGGCAGGTACTGGTGGTGAAAGCGCGGCCGTGCCACCCAGTCGGCGGGTTCGCTGCCGGCGGCAAACTCCAGCACCCCGAGCAGCACCATGGTGATGATGCGGCTGCCGCCGGGCGTGCCGAGGATGGCCGTGCCGCCGGGGCCGTCGACGAAGGTCGGCGTCATGCTGGACAGCGGCCGCTTGCCCGGCGCGATGGCGTTGGCTGCGGCGCCCACCAGGCCGTAGGCGTTGGGCACGCCGGGCTTGGCGGAAAAATCGTCCATTTCATCGTTGAGCAGGACGCCGCTGTCTTCCGGCATGAAGCCGGAGCCGAAGGGATAGTTGATGCTCAGGGTGGCGGCGACCCGGTTGCCCTCGCGGTCGAGGATGGAGAAATGGGTGGTGTGATTGCCCCCCGGGGCGGCGCCGGCGGCGGCCAGGGCACTGCTCGGTGTCGCCCGTTGCGGGTCGATCCCGGCGCGCTGTTGCGCGGCGTAGGCCGGGTCGGTGAGGCGGGTGACCGGCACGGTGACGAAGTCCGGGTCGCCGAGGAACTCGGCGCGGTCGCGGTAGGCGCGGCGCATGGCCTCGGCGGCGAGGTGGACACGGTCGGCCTCCGTCAACGCCGCCCAGTCGTAGCCGGACAGGATATTGAGCATTTGCAGCAGGGCCACGCCCCCGGACGAGGGCGGCGCCGCGGTGGTGATGCGGAGGCCCCGATAGCTGCCGTGCATGGGGGGACGTTCCACCACGCCATAGGTACGCAAGTCCTCTTCGCTCCAGATGCCGCCCGCGGCCGCGACGCCTTCCAGCAGTGCCTTGCCCGTCGCGCCGGCGTAAAAGCCCTTGCTGCCCTGCCGCGCCAGGCGTTCCAGGGTCTGCGCCAGGGCGGGCTGGCGGATGCGATGGCCCAGGGGCGGTACGGCGCCGTCCTTGAGAAAGGTCCGTGCCGCGGCGGGCGAGGCGCGCAGAGCATCGAGACGGAATGAAGCCATGAGGCGATAGTGTTCGCTTACTTCAAATCCTTCGCGGGCATAACGGATGGCGGGGGCAAGGCTGCGGCTCAGGGGCAGGCGGCCGTAGCGCCGGGCGATGTGGACCAGCGCCGCCGGCTCGCCGGGAATGGCGGCGGCCAGGGCGCCGTCGATGGAGCGGCCGGGGACCACCTCGCCGCGGGCGTCCAGGTACAGGTCGTGCCGCGCCGCCAGCGGCGCCTTCTCCCTTCCATCCACCATGACCTCGTGGCCGTCGGCGGCCCGGTGCAGCAGCCAGAAGCCGCCGCCGCCGAGGCCCGAGCTGTAGGGCTCGACCACGGCCAGGGCCGTGCTCACCGCCACGGCGGCGTCGAAGGCGTTGCCGCCCGCGGCCAGGATTTCGTGGCCGGCGGCGGTGGCAAGGGGGTGGGCGCTCGCTACCGCCGCGGCGGGTGGGTGTTCCGTCGCCTGGGCGGGCAGCCACAGGATCAGCAGGAGCAACAGGGCACGGGCATGCACGGCAGTACCTCCCAAATGAAAAAGGCTCCCGACGGAGCCTTTTTCACCACAGTAATGCGGGGTTTTAACCCTGCTGCAGCTTCTCGTACTTGGCTTGCAGCTGATCGTGAGTTTCCTCGTGGCTGGGATCCTTGGGGATACAGTCCACGGGGCAGACTTCCACGCACTGCGGGGTGTCGTAATGGCCGACGCATTCCGTGCACAGGTTGGGGTCGATGACGTAAATGTCGTCGCCCTGCGAGATGGCGCCGTTGGGGCACTCGGGCTCGCAAACATCACAATTGATGCACTCGTCGGTGATCATCAGTGCCATGGACTTCTAACCTCCTGCTGACAGGCGCCGGGGCGCCGATGGACTCAATAGAGCACTATATTAGCGCAATCTGTTTTCAAGTGCAGCCAGCACCTTGGGGTGGACGAAGGCGGAAACGTCGCCGCCCAGGGCCGCCACCTCCTTCACCAGGCTGGACGAAATGAAGGCATAGTTCTCCGCCGGGGTGAGGAACATGGTTTCGACCCTGGGCGCCAGGCGGCGGTTCATACCCGCCAGCTGGAATTCGTACTCGAAGTCGGACACCGCGCGCAGGCCGCGCAGGATCACCTGGGCGCCGCATTTCTGCACATAGTCGGCCAGCAGGCTGTCGAAGCCGCACACCTCCACGTTGTCGAAACCGGCCAGTGCCTCGCGCGCCATGGCCACCCGCTCGTCCAGGGTGAAGGCCGGCTGCTTCTTGGTGTTGGCGGCGATGGCCACCACGACCTTGTCGAACAGCCGCGCGGCACGTTCGATGATGTCGCTGTGGCCGTTGGTGATGGGGTCGAAGGTACCGGGATAGAGGGCGGTGATTTGCATCGCGGATCCGGGGGTGCGGGTGATGCCGAATCATAGCATGCCGCCCCTTGCCCGGTTATTGCAGCATGAAGGTCTCGTATTCCAGGGCGTCGAAGCGCCGGTCCAGCCACCACAATCCCACCAGCACCGTGAGCAGCAGGCTGAGGGCGAAGCCGTAGCCGAAGAACGATGCACCCATCTGGATGCTGAGCCAGCTGAACAGGGTGTTGCTGACCAGGAACAGCGCGGTGAGCAGGGTCACCATGCGGCGCTTGTCCAGGTAGAAGAGGATGTTGAGGATGCCGAGCAGGATCACCTGCAGCGAGGTGGCGACCACGTCGACGGACAAAAGCGGCAGGTACAGCGGCGAGATGCCGATCCATTGCAGCAGCCGCTCGCCCAGGGCCAGGACGACGAGCACGGTCACCGCCTGGATCTTGGCAATGTCGAACAGGCCCTGGCGTGCCGAGTACACCAGGTTGTTGCGCGTGCGTTCGATGGTGGCCAGCGGCGCGCCGTCGCGCACGGCGTCGTAGAACTTGTCGTAGTACTCCACGAAGTCGGTTTCGATGCGCACCAGGAACACCGCCATGCCGGGAATGATGGCGAGGTAGGCGAGGAAGATGGGCAGGTCGTAGATCACCGAGGCGCGCAGCGGGCCGATGACGTGCTGGCTGGTTTCCGGCGTGAACCAGAAGATGAATTTGTCCGCCCAGATGGCGGCATTGTAGAACAGGCCGGTGAGCGCCAGGGAACCGAACATGGCGCCGGGACGGAACAGATCGAAGCCGACGCCGCGGCTGGAGCGAAAGCTGCGATAGATCAGCATCATCATGCCGGTGAGCAGGAGGAAGTGGCCGCAGACGAAGCCGGCCATCAGCCCTTCCAGCCCGAAGGGCCGCAGCAGCAGGGCGGCGCCGATCACCACGATGTAGCCGAAGAAAAACAGCGCGACGATTTCCTTGTAGCGCTTCATGCCGGACAGGAACACGGCGGCGACCCAGGTGGCGCACATGATCACGAAGGCCGCCAGCAGCAGCAGGCGGTAGATCACCGACTCCTGCGCGAACAGCGTGATGACGACGGCCAGGCCGACCACGCCGCTCACCGCCACGGTGACCAGCAGCAGGCCGTTGAAATTGGGCAGTACCCAGTCGTCCTTTTTCTCGAACAGGCGGTCGGCGATGAAGCGGGTGAAGGCCAGCTGCACCACGCCGGTGAGGATCAGCGAGCCGGCCATCACGTAGGTGACCGACACCTGGAATTGCGCGATCAGGCCGCGCGGCGTCACCACGCCGATACTGAGGATACCGATGAGCAGGATGCCGATGATGGACAGGATCCACGGTCCGGCGCTGATGATGCCGGCATAGGCGTAGGCCTGCAGCAGACCGCTGTAGCTCTGCCGTCGCAGCAGTTTTCTCAGTTCGAATCCGATGCCGGCCATGAAAGCAGTTTCTGGTAGAGGGAACGGTAGCGGCCGAACATGATCGGCTGGGTGTAATAGGTTTCCACGCGGGCAATGGCGGCGGCACTGGCCTGCTGCCAGGCAGCGTCGTCGGTGAGCAGGTGATGCACGCCTTCGGCGAGGGCCTGCGGATCGGCGATGCCCACCACGTGGCCGGAGGCGCCCAGGGCCTGATCCTCCGGCGTCAGGCCGTAGATCAGCTGGCGGCAGGAGCCGACGTCGGTGGTGACGGCGGGCACGCCGGCGGCGTAGCCCTCCAGCAGCACCAGGGGCAGGGCCTCGCTGATGGAGCTGAGCACCACCACGCCCACCTTGGGCAGCAATTCGGTCAGCTGCTGGAAGCCGAGAAAGCGCACCTTGCCGTCGAGGCCGAGGCTGTGGGTCAGCTGGCGGCACTCGTCGGCATAGGCCGGGTCTTCGTCCTCCGGACCGGCAATCCACGCCTCCGCCCCGGGCTGGCGAGAGATCACCACGCGGGCGGCGCGGATGAAGGTCTTGATGTCCTTGATGGGCACCACGCGGCCGATGAGGCAGAACACCTGCGGCACCGCCTGCGGACGCTGCGCGCGCAGCGGTGCGAAGCGATCGACGTCAATGCCGTTGGCAATGTTGCAGGTACGCTCCGCCGGTGCGCCGTCGCTGATCTGGCGCAGGCGGTTGGCCTCGTACAGGGCGACGATGTCGTCGGACATGCTGTAGGTGACGCGGCCGAGGGCCTCGAAGAAGCGGATCCACATGCGGCGGAAATGGCTGATCTCGCCCAACTCGCGTTCGAAGGTGTTGCGGTTGTCGGCGATCCACTGCGCCTGGTACAGGTCGATGCGCCGCTCCTTGGTGTAGATGCCGTGTTCCGACAAAAGCAGAGGCCGATTGCGCAGCAGCTTGAGCAGGGCGCCGAGAAAGCCGGCGTAACCGGTGGAGACGGCATGGTAGACGCGGCCCGGCGGACAGTTCATGGCGATGTTCACCAGCTGCCAGATGGGGGCGTGGATGGTGCGCGTGGTCCAGAAGTAGTCGGTGAACGACGGATCGGTGCAATGGGCGCGGAACATCTCGGTGATGTAGTCCCAGGCATCGCGGCTGTGCAGGAACACCTCCTGCTCCAGCGCGCCGCCGGGGCGGCATTCCTCGGCCACCTGGGCCAGCCAGTTCTGCGGATCGTCGGCGCCGGCGCGGAAGCGCTCGTGCATGCGGCGCACGCCGTCCATGGTCCTGGCGTCGGCGTGCACCGGCCGCACCGGCGGCGGCTCACTGTCGCTGAACAGGTAGTGGGTTTCCAGCGCAACCACGTTGTCCGGCACCTTGTACTTCATGTCGCCGTAGTCTTCCGGGCGGCTGCCGATGAACACCACGGCGAAGCTCAGCTCGGGAAAGCCGCGGATGATCTGGTTGACCCAGCTGGACACGCCGCCGGCCACATAGGGGAAGGTGCCTTCCAGCAGCAGGGTGACGTCGGCCACCGGCTCCGTCGGGGCCGTCGGGCGCGAGGCGCCGAGCATGTGTTTCAACATTTCGATCATGCGGACTCCTGCGTCGTCCAGTAGTCCATCACCGGACGCAGCCGCGGCGTGACCGGGGTGTCGCGCATGGCTTCGAGCATCTGCCGCGTCAGGCGGTACTCGCCCCGCTCGAAGGCGAATTCCGCCAGGTAGGGCAGGGTGCGCTGCTGCGGTATGCCCAGGGTGGTGGCGAGCAGCATGTTGCGTTCCGCCTCGTCGTTGCGCTCGAGGGCATCGAGGATGCGCGCGGCGAGAAAGCGCAGGCCGGCGGAGTCGCCCTGGATCTCCAGCGCCGTTTCGGCATGGGACAGGGCATTGGTGAGCGCATAGCGGCGCAGGTCGCCCTGCACCAGTCCGGAGTAGGCCAGCTCCCAATACAGCTCGGCCAGCTGCTTCTCGCGCTGGTAGCGCTGCCGCTGGCTGGTCGGCGCGGCCTGCTGCATGAGATCGTGGATGCGTTCGGCAATTTTCTTCTCTTCCTTGTCGAGCATGCCGAAGGCCACCAGGCGGATGTCCTCCACCGAATCGTCGAGCAGGGTGCGCAGCACAGGGCTGGCGGCCATGGGCGGCAGGTGTTGCAGTGCGGCGATGGATTGCAGGCGCTGTTCCGCCGGCACGTTGCTGTGTACCACGCGGGCGCGCAGGCCGCCGCGATCGAAACGGCTGCCCTCCTTGCGGCCGAAGGGATCGAATTCGGGGGCGTTGAGCTGGCGGAACTGATCCTTGCCGGCGGCGGTCTGCCAGCGCATGCCGCCGAGCATTGCGAGCGCAACGCCGAGGCTGCCGAGCAGGGGCACGAACAGGCCGCAGGAGAAGATCAGCAGCCACAGCAGCCGGCGCTGGCGCCGTTCGCGGTAGGGCAGGTGGCGGATGGTCTCCAGCGCCACCAGGGCGCTGATGATGCTGTTGACGAGCAGCAGCGCCCCCAGCAGCGTCAGGTCGCTGCTGGATTGCAGGGTCTGGTAGTAGGCGGCGAATTGGTTCATGCGGCGGCGGTGTCCATCAGCAGCGCCTGGCGCAGGCGTTGCAGCGCGTCGCCGCGTGCCAGATCGATGTCGACGATGCCGTAGCCCGTTGTGTCGCTGTCGATGCCGTAGCGATCCTTCAGCCAGTGTTCGATGCGCAGGATGTAGCCCTCGCTGGCGGCGGAGGACGACAGGGGCAACAGCACGGCAAGGGCTGCGTGCGTTCCGGTATCCACCGGCCAGATCACGTCGAGGCCGCGGCGCATGCGTTCCACTTCGCCGGCGATCTCGAAGGCCTGGTCGCCGCTGAAACGGAATACCACCACGTGGCTGGCCACGCCGACGCGCTGCCGGATGCGCTGTACCCGCACCAGCTCTTCGACGAAGGGCCACGGACAGCCGGGTAGTTCCAGGCGCAGGCGCTGCGCCTCGTCGCCGCCCTGCACCACGTCGGCGTAGTAGCCCAGGAGCAGATCCAGCAGTTGCAGGTTTTCGCGGTTGAGGGCGAAGAACGGCATGTGACTGACGGCGAGTATGCCGAGCAGCCTATCGTCGGAGGTGAGGATCGGCGCGACGACCAGGTGCGAGGCCTCGGCCTGCTCGGCGATGTGCACCAGGCTGCGCCGCTCCAGGGCGCGCAGCAGCATGGGGTCGTCGGCCTGCAACTGCGGCGGCTTGCCTATTACGGTGAGGGGCTCGGACAGCACCGGCGCGTCGCCGTCGTCCTGCGGCACCAGGTACACGGCGGCGGCCTCCAGCTGGCAGTACTGGGCCATCAGCGCCAGCAGCTCATCGATGTCGGGCAGCGGCGTATCCGGCGCAGCGCCCGGATTGATCTCGCGCAGGCGCAGCAGCGCGTCGCGCAGCGAGCCCGGCTTGACCAGCAGTTCCTGCTCGATGCGATCGTGCGACAGGCGCAGCAGCAGGTAGCGGCGGGTGAGGCGGTTGAGGCGCTCGTCGAGGTAGGCGTTGGCTTCGTTGCGGCGTTCGACGCGGTTGCTCCACACGGCGTGGAACTCGCCGCAGATCAGGACCAGCAGCACGCCGCCGACGAAATAGGCGCGGGGCAGGTCGGGCGTCTGTTCGCTCAGGGCCAGCAGCAGCCCCCAGTCGCCGAGCAGGCCGATGGCGCTGAAGATGCCGGGCATCACACCGTAGCGCAGGGCGACCAGCACCGGCGCCAGCCACAGCCAGGGGAAGCCGCTGTGTTGCAGCAGCGGATCGTCGGGCGCGGCCCACCAGCCCAGGGCGCAGGCGATGAGCGTGATCACCGCCGTCTCGATCCAGGGACCGAAGCGGTACAGCTCGGGCGCCAGCAGGTCACCGGTGCTGATGGGACCGGAACCGTTGCGCAGGCGTTGCAGCAGGGAGTGCATGGGGGGCGTCAGTTTCCGGCGCCGGATTGCAGCGGCAGCTGCGCCAGCATGTCGCGCATCAGGTCCTGCGCCACGGCGCTGACCGCCTGGCGGCTCCAGCCGCTCTTGGCGGCCGCCGCCGACCACACCACCTGGCCGTTCTGCAGATCGATGACCTGCAGGGTAAGGCCGACGGCGGGCTCGCCGTCCACGCCCACCTTGTAGCGCCACTCGTCCACCGCGCCGGTCACGCCGTAGCGGACGCGCTCCTTGCGCGCCCAGGCCTGGGCCTCGGTCACCAGCTTGCGTTCCGCCGGGGCGAACACGGAGTCGGCATTGAGATCGGCCGGGTAGCGCAGCAGGCCGCCGATGCCCCGCACCCGCAGCAGGCTGTCGGCGATGGCCTCGGCGCGCAGCCCGGCCTGCGGCTCGGCGGTGTGATTGACAATGGGCAGCAGGGCCCAGCGCGCCTCCGGCGCCAGCGCCGTGTCGTGACGGGTCACGTCCATGGTCGACGAGCAGGCGGCGAGCAGCCCGGCCAGGCCCAGAAACAGCAAACGCAGTGATTTGTTCATGGTGCTTTCCCCCTGAAACATTCCATCAGAAATAACGTCGGTAACTCAAACTGAGGACGCGCACATCGCGTCCCCCGGCCTTTACGCTGGTGTTGCTGGTTTCCCAGATCAGGGACAGCCGGTCCTCTCCGTCCAGCGAACCGACCACGCCGGCCACCAGGCTGTAGCCGTCGCCGCCCTCGCGGTTGTGGATGGCGCACACGTCCGCCAGCGGGCGGAAGGCGCGCGAGTATGCATCGCGCAGGTACTGGCCGGCACCGCCGCACAGGGCGTAGTAGTCGTTGTCGCCGGGGACGAACAGGCCGGCGCGCTCCGCCGCCGCCGTCTCGGCCAGGGTCTCGGCGGTGAACAGTTGCAGGGTGGCGGCGTCGGGCATGCCGTCGGCACGGAAACGATAGTGGCTGCCGTAGGCGCGAATATTCCAGTCCGGGTAGTCGCCGCTCAGGTGCCAGGCGGCCTCCCAGGTCAGTTGGGTGCCGGAGCCCAGGTAGGCGCCGTGCTGGGTGTGATAGCGCTCGCTGGCCAGTTGGGCGTGCAGCTGGAGGCGGCGGTCCGCGGCCCAGCCGGCGCCGAGCACGGCGCGGTCGGCGTGGCCGGCCACCTGCAGGGCGGAGGAGTGTTCGCTGGGCTGGCGGCCGGCGAGGAGCAGTTCCAGTTGCAGGCGCCGATCCAGCTCCCGCGTGTAGCCCAGCCGCCAGCCCTGCCAGCCGGTCAGCGCGTGGCGGCTGTCCAGGCCCAGGTGCCAGGCCTGTTGCGGCTGGCTCCACTCGGCCTCCAGGGCGCTGCCGCGGGTGTGGCCGGGGATGGCGGCCAGCGGCGCCGTGGTGGTGAGGGTTTGCCGCCCTTCGTAGCCTTCGGCGGCCAGGCGCCAGTTGCCGCTCACCGCCTTTTCGGCGCGCAGGCGCCAGGCGCTGCTGTCCACGTCGCTGTAGCTTGCCTGCTGCCAGCCGGCCTCGATGAAATCGCCGTAGCGGGCATAGTTTTCCACCAGGCGCTGGTGCAGCTCGTCGTCTTCCGGCGTGCGCAGGGCGCCGGCGAAGGCGAGATGCCGGGCCTGCGGCCAGTGTCCGGCGAGCAGGGCGGCATCGTGGGCGCTGCTGGCGGGAAGGCGGTCCGCGCCGGTGTCGAGCAGGGCCTGGAGGGTCTCCAGGTCCTCGGCCTCCAGGGCCAGTTGCAGCCGCGCCCATACCGGCAGCGGGCGCCGGGCGTCGTAGCGCTGGCGGCTCCAGGCCAGGGCGCTGTCCATCTGGGCGGTTTCCAGTGCCCAGGCCAGCAGCACCTCGTCCAGCTGGCGCACCCGCGTGACGGTCATGTCCCGGCTCTGGGCGCGCAGGCGGCGTACGCGCAGCGCGGCGCCGTCGCCCGGTTGCGCCGCCAGTTCGAGGCGGACGCGTGCCAGGTAGCTCTCGTCGTCGCGGGGTTTGGCCTGTTGTAGCCGCCGCCAGGCCTGCTGCCGCAGCCGCGCCGCCAGGCCGGCCTGGCCGGTGGCCTGCATCAGGTCGGCATAGTTGAGCAGCAGCAGGGGATCGTTGGGGCTTTGTTGCAGCAGCAGGCGGTAGTAGCCCCGGGCCTCGGCATGGCGGCCGAGGGTTTGGGTGGCCGCAGCCAGCGCCTGCCAGTAGCGCGGATCGGCGGCGTCGGCGTCGCTGGCGGCTATCATCGCCGCCAGGGCGCCCTGCTCGTTGGCGGCGACGAACAGCCACAGCGCGCTGAGCTGGATGGTGTCGTCGTCCGGGGCCAGGGCCAGGGCGTGGCGCATGCTGGCGACGGCGGCGGGGGTGTCGCCGAAGTGCTGCATGATGTGGGCGCGCAGCAGCGGGAAGCGGGGATTCTCCAGCAGGGTGTTCAGGTCCCTGCCGCGGGCGCGGGCCAGGGTGGCGCGTGCCTCGGACCAGGCCTCGTGGGCCACCTGGATTTCCAGCGCCCGCAGCAGCCAGGTGGCGCCGGCGCCGTCGGCGTGGAAGCGCACGGCGGCGGCGGCGGCCTGCAGGGGGTCCTGCTGCATCAGCAGGTAGGTGAGGCGGTCACGCTCGATCAGGGTGGCGGCCGGGGCGATGGCGGCGCGGCGATAGGCGGCGGCGGCGGTGACGTCGTCCTGGAACAGCCAGGCCAGGTCGCCCAGCATCTGCCAGTACTCGAAGGCGTCGTCTTCCATGTAGGACTGGTGTGCCTTGAGCAGGTCCAGGGCGGCGCGGCGCCGGTCGCGGCGGATCTCCAGCCGGGCGGCGATCAGCAGCCAGCCGCCGTTGGCGGGTTCCTTCTCCAGCAGGGTGCGGTAGACACGGATGGCGTCGTCGTCGCGGCCGGCGCGGGCGTAGAGGCGGGCCGCCTGCAGGCCTAGCCAGTGGTGGCCCTGCCTGCCGTATTGCTGCTCGAAATGACGGGCGCCGTCCACCGGGCGGTAGGCCCTTTCGTAGAGCGCGGCGAGATGTTCGGCGTCGGCCTCGCTCATGTCGCGCGAGCCGCGGCGCGCATGCCACAGCTCGATGAGGATCGGCGCGTCGTTGAAGTGGGTGGCGAGGCGGAACACCTCGTTGACCACCTCGCGATCGCGCACCCCGGACTGGAACAGTCCCTTCCACGCCGCGTAGGCCTCCGCCGGGCGTTCGGTCCACACCGCCACCCGCGCCAGCCGGCGCTGCCAGTCGCGGTCCCTGGGATAGCGCCGGCTCACCTCCAGCGCCAGGCTGTAGGCATCCTCCACGTCGCCGTTGCCCAGCAGGGCCTCATAGCCGGTGCGGTAGTCGTCGAATTTCACCCCCTCCACCGGGGCGGCCGCGGCCGCCAGCGGCAGGGCCAGTCCCAGGGCGGTGCAGAGCAGGGTGCGGCGCAGGGTCATTGCCCGGCCTCCGCGTCCGGCGCCGTGGCGGCGGCCGCTGCCTCGATGCCGAGCAGCAGGCGGGCGTAGCGGGCGGCGCGGGGATTGTCGTTGGCGGCGCGGGCGCTGCGCACCAGGAAGCGCAGGGTGTCGGCGTCGTCGGCCAGCTCACCCAGGTACTTGTCCGCCGCGCTCATGGCCTCGCCGAAACTGCTGCTGGCCATCAGGGCGCCCACGCCGCTGGCGTAATGACGGCGGGCGTCGGCCCGGGCCGCGCCCTGGCGGCAGAGGAAATAGAGTTCGGCGGCCAGCTGGTAGTGGCCCTGGCCCAGGGCGCGATGGGCCGCCGGTTCCAGCCAGCGGCGGTAGCGCTGCGGCTCCTCCCGCATCAGGCGCAGGTAGAGTTCCCGCGCCAGGGTGGTGCGGCCGAGCAGCAGTGCGCTGTCGGCCAGCATCGCCAGATCGGAGCTGGCGCCCTGCTCCGCCGCCAGGGCGTGCAGCAGCACGTCGATGTCTCCCGGCGGCAGGGAGCGGCGCCCGGCCTGGTAGGCGGCGACGAGGGCACGCAGGCGGATGTGCATGGCCTGCCGCTGCTGGGCGGCGGTGCCGCCCAGTTCCACCGCTGCCAGCAGGGCCTCGATGGTGTCGTAGTCGGCGCGGTCGGCCTTGGCGCTGGCGAGGAGCAGGCGCAGGTCGAGGTTGCCGCGGTCGGAGCGCAGCAAGTTTTCCAGGTAGGCGATGGAGAGGTCGTCGGGCACCGAGCGCTCCAGCAGCTGTTCGAACAGGCGCCGGCTGGGAAAGATCAGCACCAGCAGCACCAGCAGGGCGATGGCCACCCCCGCCAGTTCGCGGCCGGTGATCAGCGGCAGGCGCGCCAGCGGCGCGTCACTGGGTGCAAAGCGCTTCGATCGGTGCGGCAGCATGATGGTCCAGCGCATAGCGCAGATGGGGGCGGGTTGCGCTCTTGCGTGCGGTCAGCGGTTTGCCCGCGGCGCTGAAGGTGCAGCGGGCGGCGTGCTCGACTTCCACCTGCAAGGCCACGTGGGGGGCGAATTCCAGGCGCAGGCCGTGGTCGCTGCGCTCCATGGCGCGCAGCGGCGCGTTGGCCGAGACCAGGCGCAGGGTCTTGCGCGCCGCCTTGTCCAGCACCAGCTCGGCCTCCGCGGCGCCGGCGTGGAGGTAGCGCTGGTCGAGGTGTTCGTTGTAGCCGGCGAGGCCGCTGCTGCGCGCCAGGTCCGGTACGCCCAGGGCGGCGGGCAGGCGCAGCTGGCGCAGGTCGTGCAGGCCGCGGATGCGCCAGCCCTGGGCGGTGCGCGCCACGGTGACGCGTTTGAAGTCGTGCACCTTGCGCACGTACTCGGAGGTGTATACCGGCGCCGGCTGCTGCGCGACGGCCCAGCGGTGCACCTCGTCCAGGGCGGCGAGGGAGGACGGCTTGCTGGCGGCGTAGGTGTGGTAGTAGATGTTGATGGGCTTGAGGCGGCGTGGCGCGTCGGTCATCTCGAAGGTTTCGATGACGCGGCGGTAGCCGTAGAACGGCCCTTCCCAGTCGTTGGTGTAGACGTTTTCATTCTGGTTCGGCGCGTAGACCTGGAAGTAGCCCCCCTTCTGCACGCCCAGCGGCGCCACGGCGGTGTAGGTTGGCAGGCTGCGGGTCATGACGGTGTCGCCGCCGTTGATGCTGCCGACGCCGGCGCGCACGGTTTCGGCCAGCGCCTCGATGGTGGGGTTGCAGTTGCCGGTCCAGTGGAACAGGCGGACCTTCTTGCCCGGCGGCGCCAGGCGCGATTCGATGTAGGCGATGGAGCCCTCTATCTCGCGGTTCATGTTGAACTGGTAGCCGGGCAGGGGCAGGTTGTAGCCTTCGCCGGTGCCGTCTTCCGCCACCTTGCCCCAGTCGAAGGGATGGGAGTAGCTGTGGCTGGCGATCTCCACGTGGGGCAGCGCCAGGATGTCGCGGGCGACGGATTCCAGCTGCGGCGATAGTTCGGGGTACAGCCCGGTGGGGCCGGTCTCGCCCTCGATGATGGAGATGGCCACCGGCAGGCGGTGTTTCTTCAGGATTTCATCACGCAGCACCTCTGCCGCGTAGGGGTTGCCGGGCAGTTCGGCGCGGCTGGCGAAGCCGTCGCCGTCCATGTGGATGAGCAGCATGCGGCGGCCGCTTTCGGTGCTCACGTCGGGCACCGGCATGGGCGGCAGGCGCAGGGCCTTCTGCATCAGGAAAAAGGGGTCGATGGCCCAGCGGTCGCCCGCCTCGCCGGGTTGGGTCACTACGGCGTAGGGATTGAGCGCGTAGCCGCCCCAGGGGGTGATGGCCGCCGCCACCTGGCGTCGTCCCTCATCGTCCTCCACCACGGCGAGGGGCGTGCCGGCGCTGATGGCGAGGGGGAAGAAGCTGCTGCGGTCGGGCAGCGGCCGGGTCTCGAAGCCGATGCTGGCGGCGTGCTGCACCAGGGCCAGCTTGCGGACCGGTCGCGCCAGGTCGTCCCGTTGCAGGCCCAGCTGCTGCAAGGTGCCGGGGTGGCGCAGGAATTCCATGTTGCCCAGCACCAGCACCGGCAGGCCGGCGGCGGTCTGCCGTGCCATCCACTCGGCCAGGCGCCGCCCCTTGGCCGCGGGCAGGGAGTTCTGCAGCCAGATCACCGCGCCGGCATAGCGGCCGGTGAGGGTGTGTTCCGGCAGGGGGCCGTGGGCGTCGAGGTATTCCGCCGTGTACCCGAAGTAGTTGAGGGGCATGCTGCCGTACAGCACCACACTCTCCTTCTCCATCAACTCGGTTTCGTTTTTGGCGTCGCCGTACAGCATCAGCACCCTGCGCGGCATGACCTCGACGGCGCCGATGCCGAGCAGGCTGTGGTCGTGGTCGGCCACCCAGGGGATGTAGCCGTGGGCACGGATCTTTTCCGCCACCTTGCGTGCCTCCGCCCGCCGCTCCGGCGGCAGGTAGTCGATGGCCACCACCGGCAGCCGGTACTCCTTGCGCACCTGGTCGAGGCGGCCGGTGAGCCAGGCGCGGTCCGCTTCGGGCACCGGGCGGTAGCCGCCGCTGTCGGGGTCGCGTCCTGCATAGAGCGATTCGGCGGCCACCGCCGCAGCCAGTTCGTGCACCCGGGGCAGGATTTCGAAGCCGCGGTTGAAGAACAGCTGCGCCTCGGGGTAGCGCGCCTTGACGGCTTGGATCACGTTGATGAGCCCCGCCTCCTGCTGGGCACGCGCGTCGGCGTCGGTGGCGTACAGCTGATAGGAGTCGAGGGTGTCGAGGAAGAAGCCGCGAAAGCCCTGCTGCCACAGCGGGGTGATGACGTTATCGACGAAATAGGCGGGCCAGTGCGCCTGCGACTGGTCGATGACCAGGCTGCCCCAGGCCGGGTTGCTGCCCAGGATCGATCCGGCCGGCAGCCGGTTCAGCCAGGCGCGGCCGGGGTCGGCCTCGCCCACCGAGACGTAGGCGAACACCTGGCGGCCGGCCAGCCGCTCCAGCCCTTCGGTGGTGGCGTGCTCCGGTTCCAGTACCACCCAGTCGAAGGCGTCCAGCTCGTCCCAGGGCGGCTCGGCGCCGTAGTAAAAGGCGACCGCCGGCATGGCGCCGGCCCAGGCGGAGGAGCAGAGCAGGAACAGCAGGGCGAGGGCGGGAATGACTCTGGCGGTCACTGGCTGTGTTCCCACAGGGCGCGCAGCCCCTGATCCAGGGAGGTCGAGGCCTTGACGCCGAACTCCCGCTCCAGGCGCGCGGCGGACATGGCGGAGTGGCGGATGTCGCCGTCGCGGGCGGGGGCGTGGTTGACCACCGGCGTGGCGCCGGCCACCCGGCCCAGGGCCGCGATCAGTTCCAGCAGGGTGCAGCTGGAGCCGGTGCCGACGTTGAGCACGCCCGTCGCCGTGCCGGTGAGCGCAGCGAGGTTGGCGGCGGCCACGTCGCCGACGTAGACGAAATCGCGCGTCTGCAGGCCGTCGCCGTGGACGCTGAGCGGGCTGCCGCTGCGCAGGCGATCGACGAACACGCTGATGACGCCGGAATAGGGCGACTTGGGGTCCTGGCCCGGACCGTAGACGTTGAAGTAGCGCATGCCCAGGGAGGACAGGCCGTGCAGGTCGCGGTACAGGGCGGCGTACTGGTCGTTGACCAGCTTTTCCAGGCCGTAGGGCGAGGCCGGCGCGGTGGCCGAGGTCTCGTGCAGCGGCAGTTCCGCCGGCTGGCCGTATACCGCGGCGCTGGAGGCGTAGACGAAACGGCCGACGCCGGCGCGGCGGGCGCCGTCCAGCACGGTGATGAAGCCGAGCAGGTTGTCGCGGCAGGAGCGGATGGGGTCTTCCACCGAGGCTGCCACCGACACCTGGGCCGCGAGATGCAACACGCAATCGGCGCCGGTGAGGGCGTCGGCGACGGCGGCGGGGTCGGTGATGTCGCCCACCACCAGGCGCAGGCGCGCGTGGTCAGGCAGATTTTCCCGTTTGCCGCTGGAGAGATTGTCGAGCACCGTGACATGATGGCCGCGCTCGAGCAGGAGCCGTGCGGTGTGTGAACCAATGAAGCCGGCGCCGCCGGTGATGAGCGTATGCATGAGGATCTTTCCTTGGTCCCGAAGCCTCTCTTACAAGCGCCAGGCGCCTGAGCGTGCGGCGGGATGTGTCCGTGAGAGGATGGGCGCGAATTGTAGGGGGAGCGGCGTTGAATATCAATAAAGTGTGCGCTTCGTCACGAAACAGGCCCGCATCCGGCGGCCCCGGTGTGAGCCTGCCCGCGGTTATTCGCACCGTCCTGGGCAAGGCTGTAGGCACGGATGTCGACAAGGGAGTGATGGCGATGCGCATGGGAAAGAGCTGGGGACTGGTGCTGCTGGTGCTGGCGGCGGGATGCAGCGAGCTGCGGGCGAGCAGCGGTGGAGACCAGGCGGCCGTTCCGGCCGGCTGGTACCGGCCGGCGGTGGATGCCTCGTGGCACTGGCAGCTGAGCGGGACGGTGAACACTGCCCACGACGTGGACGTCTACGTCATCGACCTGTTCGACAACACGCCGGCGCTGATCGCCGCCCTGCACGGCGCGGGACGGCGGGTGATCTGCTACTTCTCCGCCGGCTCCTACGAAAACTGGCGTCCCGACGCCTGGCGCTATGCCGGGGTCGACTTGGGCAACACCCTGGACGGCTACGCCGACGAACGCTGGGTGGACACCCGCTCCGCCAACGTACGTTCCATCCTGCGGGCGCGCATGGACCTCGCCGTGGCCAAGGGCTGCGACGGCGTGGAGCCGGACAATGTCGACGGCTACACCCAGAACTCCGGCTTTCCGCTGACGGCGCAGGACCAGTTGGACTTCAACATCGCCCTGGCTGACGCGGCCCACCAGCGCGGGCTGGCGGTGGCGCTGAAAAACGACGTCGAGCAGATCGGTGAACTGCATCCTCACTTCGACTTCGCCATCAACGAATCCTGCCACCGTTACCGGGAGTGCCAGACGCTGGCCCCCTTCGCGGACAGCGGCAAGCCGGTGTTCAACGCCGAATATCAGTCGAAGTACGTCACTTCGTCCGCCGACCGCGCCGTGCTCTGCGCCGACGCGCGGGCGCGCAATTTCCGCACCTTGGTGCTGCCGAAACGGCTGAACGACGCCTTCCGTTTCAGCTGCGACTGACGATCTGAGTGGTTCAGGCGGACGGCGCCAGCAGCAGGCTGTAGCGCACCTGTCCGGCCTGCTTGCTGCGCGCCAGTTCCCAGCCGGGCGGCAGCGGTGGTTCGCCCAGCTCCGCTTCGTTTTCCACATACACCCGCGCACCCGGCGCGAGCCAGCCGGCGGCGAGCGCCGCCAGGCAGGCGGGCAGCAGATCCTTGCGGAAGGGCGGATCGAGAAATACCACGTCAAAGTGCTGCGGCGGACGTTGTAGGTAACTCATGGCGTCGGCCTGGATCACCTGGGCGCCGGCGGCACCGAGGAGCTTCAGGTTCTGCTCCAGCTGCGTCACCACGCGCCGATCGCTGTCCACCAGCACCACCCCTCCGGCACCGCGCGACAGAGCCTCCAGTCCCAGGGCGCCGCTGCCGGCGTAGAGATCGAGACAGCGCGCACCCGCGATGATCGGCGCCAGCCAGTTGAACAGGGTTTCGCGCACCCGGTCGGGGCTGGGACGCAGGCCTTCCACGTCGGGAAAGGCGACGCGGCGGCTGCGCCAGGTGCCGCCGATGATGCGCAGTTGGTTGTGTCCGTGCCGCGGCGGCATGGTGTCTCCTCAAGAAAATACCGCACCGCGCAAAGGCGGCGGGAATTCAAAATTCAAGATTCAAAATTTGCCATTCAAGACACTTGAGGCAGCGGGTTTCGGGCGCATGATTTTTTGAATTTTGAATTTTGAATTTTGAATTTTGAATAATCATTGCCCGTTGCCGACGGTGACGGTGACCAGGCGTGTCGGATCGACGCGGCGGCGGAAGGCGTCGTGGATCTGTCCCACGGTAACGGCGTTCACCCGCTCGATGAAGCGGTCGAGGTAATCCAGCGGCAGATCGTAAAAGGCCATCATCGCCAGGTAGCCGGCGATGTCGCTGTTGCTGTCGATGTTGAGCGGGAAGCCGCCGGTGATGTTTTTCTGTGCGGCCACCAGCTCGTCCGGGGTGGGGCCCACGGCGAGGTAGCGCTCCAGTGTGTCGCGCAGCACGGAGAGGGTTTCCTCTACCGAGGCGGTCTTGGTCTGGGCGCCGATCTGGAACGGACCGGCCTGGCGCATGGGCATGAAGTAGCTGTAGGCGCTGTAGGCCAGGCCGCGTTTCTCGCGCACCTCGTCGGAGATGCGCGATACCAGGCCGGAGCCGCCGAGGATGTGGTTGCCGACGTAGAGGGCGAAGTAGTCCGGGTCGCCGCGGCTCAGCACCGGCTGGCCGAGCAGGATGTGGGTCTGGCTCGAGGGGTGCGCGACGTGCGCCGTGCCGCCCGGCGCGGGCTGCACCTCCGGCAGCGGCGGCGGCACGCTGCCGCTGGGCAGCCGGCCCGCCACGGTTTCCGACAGGATCTCCGCCGCCGTGCGGTTGAGATCGCCGACGATGACCACGATGGCGTTGCGTCCCATGAAGTAATGGCGGTAGTGGGTGAGCACGTCGTCGCGGGTGAGGGCGGTCACGCTGGCCGTGGTGCCCATGGCCGGGTGTGCATAGGGATGCTCGCGGTACAGCGCCTGATAGAAGGCACGGTCGGCCAGGGCGCCGGGGCTCTGTTCCTGGGCACGCAGGGCCACCAGGGTGCGGTTGCGCTCGCGCTCGAAGGCCTCGGCCGGGAAGCTGGGCGCCCGCAGCAGCAGGGCCAGGGTGTCCACCGCCGGTTGCAGCAGGGCGGGGTCGGTGAGGCTGCGCAGGCTGACGCTGATGTTGTCGCGGCTGGCAGCGGCGCCGAAGCGGGCACCGAGGGCGTCGAAGCGTTCGGCGATGGCGTCGGCGTCGAGACTGCCGGCGCCTTCGGCCAGCAGGCCGGCGGTGAGGCTGGCGACGCCGGGCACGGCATCGCGTGCGCTGCCGGCATCGAATACCACCCGGATGTCCACCATCGGCAGCTCGTGGGCGGCGACGAAGTAGACCCGGGCGCCGTTGGTGGTCTGCCAGTGCTCGATCTGCGGCAGCGCGGCGGCAACCCCGGACCAGGCCAGCAGGAGCGGGGCAAACAGGGTGAAAAGACGTTTCATCCGAAAAACCTCGTTAGGCACAGCAAAAAGAGTGGGCGGAACCGGATAGCGCCGTGTGCGTTTCTCAATGGCGGCCGGCGCCGCCAGCCATGGGCGGGCGGGGTGCGCTGCCGTCCAGCGGCTGCGGTTCGAGCACGGCGACGGTGAGGTTGTCGTCGACGAAGAACTCGCGCGCCACGGCCATGATCTGCTCCGGCGTCACCGCGGCGATGCGCTGCGGGTACTCGTCCAGCAGGCGCCAGTCGAGGCCGACGGTTTCCATCACGCCGATCTGCATGGCCTGGTAGAACACCGAATCCAGCTCGTACACCTTGGCCGCGGTCACCTGCGCCTTGATGCGCGCCAGTTCCGCACTGCTCACCGGTTCGTTCTGGAGGCGCGCGATCTGCGCCTTGAGCGCCTGCTCCAGGGCGGCGATGTCGTGGCCCTGGGCCGGCGTGCCGCCGAAGGTGAACAGATCGTCGAGGCGGGCGGTCAGGCTGTAACCGGCGTCGACGCTGGCGGCGATCTGCTTGCCGCGCATCAGCTCGCGCGGCAGGCGCGCGCTGTCGCCGCCGTCGAGCACCGCGGCCATCACTTCCAGGGCGTAGGGCTTCCACCCTTCGGCGGCCGTCTTCAGGCTCGGCACCTTGTAGCCCATGATGAGCATGGGCAGTTCCGCCGGCGCCTTCACCACGATGCGGCGTTCACCGCGCTGGGGCGGCTCGACGCGCGGCTTGGGCGGGGTGAGGGTGCTGGGGCGGAGCGAGCCGTACTGGCGCTGCGCCAGGGCGAAGACCTCCTGCGGCTCCACGTCGCCCACCACCACCAGGGCGGCGTTGTTGGGCGCGTACCACGTCTGGTACCAGCGGCGCAGGTCGTCGGCGGTGAGATTCTCCAGATCGTCCATCCAGCCGATGATGGGATGGCGGTAAGGGTTGATCTGCCAGGCGGCGGCGCTGAACTGTTCCCAGGTCAGGGCCTGCGGGTTGTCGTCGGTGCGCAGGCGCCGTTCCTCCATCACCACCTTCACTTCCTTGGCGAACTCCTGCGGGTCCAGGGTGAGGTGGCGCATGCGGTCGGCCTCCAGCTCGAAGGCGATGGGCAGGCGGGATTTTTCCAGCTGCTGGAAATAGGCGGTGTAGTCCTGGGCGGTGAAGGCGTTCTCGCGGCCGCCCTGCTCGGCGATGATGCGCGAGAACTCGCCCGCCGGATGGTCGGGCGTGCCCTTGAACATCATGTGTTCCAGCACGTGGGAGATACCGGTCAACCCGTCGTGTTCGTAACTGCCGCCGACCTTGTACCAGACCTGCGATACCACCACCGGCGCGCGGTGATCCTCCTTGACGATCACCTTGAGGCCGTTGGCCAGGGTGGTTTCGTGCACCGGGCCGACGCTGGTTGCGGCAGGCGGCGCGGAGAGCGGGCCGGCGCAGCCGGCCAGCAGGGCGGTGAAAAGCGGGACAACCGTGAGTGATCTCATGTTCAGCCTTATTGTTGCTTTGGTGTGCCGTGGTGTGATGGTAGGATAGCACCGCCCCGCCGACATGGCGGTGCGCAAAAAGTGACAGCAGCCATCCGCCCAGGTTCCATACAGACATCCATCCCCCATGTTCGGATTCGGCAAGAACAAGACCGGCGATAAACCGGAAGAAAAGCAGGACAAGCCCGGTCTGCTCTCCCGCCTGCGCCAGGGTCTGGCCAAGACCGGCCAGCTGCTCAACACCGACATCCGCGACCTGGTGCCCATCGGCCGCAAGATCGACGACGAGCTGCTGGAGGAACTGGAGACGCGCCTGCTCATGGCCGACGTCGGCGTCGAAGCCACCACCGCCATCATTCAGGATCTCACCAAGCGCATCTCGCGCAAGCAGCTGGACGACAGCACTGCGCTGTTCGCCGCCCTGCGCGAAGACATGGCCGCCATCCTCGCGCCGAGCAGTCAGCCGCTGGTCATCGACGGCACGCACAAACCTTTCGTAATCCTCATGGCCGGCATCAACGGCGCCGGCAAGACCACCACCATCGGCAAGCTGGCCAAGCGCCTGCAAGGCGAGGGCAAGAGCGTGATGCTGGCCGCCGGCGACACCTTCCGCGCCGCGGCGGTGGAGCAGTTGCAGGTGTGGGGCGAGCGCAACGGCATCCCGGTCATCGCCCAGGGCAGCGGCGCCGACACCGCGTCGGTGATCTTCGATGCCTTGCAGGCGGCGAAGAGCCGCGGCATCGACGTACTCATCGCCGACACCGCCGGCCGCCTGCACACCCAGTCCAACCTGATGGAAGAACTGAAGAAGGTGAAGCGCGTGCTGGGCAAGATAGACGAGCAGGCGCCGCACGAGGTGCTGCTGGTGCTCGACGCGGGCACCGGCCAGAACGCGCTGCAACAGGCGCAGCAGTTCCATCAGGCCATCGGCGTCACCGGCCTGGCTCTCACCAAGCTGGACGGCACCGCCAAGGGCGGCATCATCTTCGCCATCGCCAAGCGTCTCGGCCTGCCCATCCGTTTCATCGGTGTGGGCGAGGGCATCGACGACCTGCGCGTGTTCGAGGCCGGGGAGTTCGTCGAGGCCCTGCTGGGGAGCGACAAGTGACGGGTAACAGGCCGCAGGCAGAATTTTCTGCAATTCGCCGCCGGCAACCCGGGACTGATTTCCGATGATCCGCTTCGCCAACGTCAGCAAGCGTTACCCCGGCGGCTTCGAGGCCCTGTCCGACGTATCGCTGCATCTGGCGCCGGGCGAGATGGCCTTTCTCACCGGCCATTCCGGCGCCGGCAAGTCCACCCTGCTCAAACTCATCGCCCTCATCGAGCGCCCCACCAACGGCCAGGTGATCATCAACGGCCAGAACTTCGCCAAGGTGGGACGGCGGCGCATTCCCCACGTGCGGCGCGACATCGGCATCATCTTCCAGGACCACCGCCTGCTGTTCGACCGCACGGTGTTCGACAACGTGGCGCTGCCGCTGATCATCGCCGGCCACGGCCACCAGGAGATCGGCCGTCGCGTGCGCGCCGCCCTGGACAAGGTGGGCCTGCTGAACAAGGAAAAGGTCTATCCCATCACCCTGTCCGGCGGCGAGCAGCAGCGCGTCGGCATCGCCCGCGCCGTGGTCAACAAGCCGCCGCTGCTGCTGGCGGACGAACCCACCGGCAACCTCGATCCCGATCTGTCGCGGGAGATCATGGGCCTGTTCGAGGAGTTCAACCGCGTCGGCGTGAGCGTGCTCATCGCCTCCCATGACCTGGAACTGATCCGCCGCCTCGGCCACCGCGTGCTGCGGCTGGATCACGGCCGCCTGGCCGGCGATACGGGAGGGGCGCGCTGATGGCCGAACCCTTGCGCTCCGCCAATGCGCCGGAAGGTGCGCGCGTGGTGAAGGTGGGCACCGGCGGCCTGCTGCGTTCCTGGCTGCTGCGCCACGTACAGACCTTCTTCTACACCCTGGGCCAGATCTGGCGCCGCCCCTTCAATGCCATCCTCACCGCCGCGGTGATCGGCATCGCCCTGGCCCTGCCCGCCGGGCTGCATGTGCTGCTGGGCAATGCGCAGCAGGTGGCGCGCGGCTGGGACGGCGCCACCCAGGTGTCGCTGTTCCTGAAGCGCGGCGTGAGCGAGATGCGCGCCCAGGCCCTGGCGCGTGAACTGGAAAATACCGCCGCCATCGGTTCGGTGCGCTACATCTCGCGCGAACAGGCGCTGGAGGAGTTCAAGAGCCTGTCCGGTTTCGGCGACGCCTTGCAGGTGCTGGAAGACAATCCGCTGCCCTCGGTGCTGGTGGTGTTTCCCAAGGTGGAACAGGAGCAGGGGCCGGAGGCCATGGAGACTCTGCTGACCCGGCTGCGCGCCCGCCCCGAGGTGGACGTCGCACAGCTGGACATGCAATGGGTCAAGCGCATCTACGCCATGATGGACATCGTGCGCCGCGGCGTGTGGGTGCTGGGATCGCTGCTGGGCCTGGCGGTGTTGCTGGTGGTGGGCAACACCATCCGCCTGGCCATCCAGAACCGGCGCGACGAAATCGTCATCATCAAGCTCATCGGCGGCACCGACGCCTTCATCCGCCGCCCCTTCCTCTACACCGGCTTCTGGTACGGCCTGTTCGGCGGCGCCATCGCCCTGCTGATGATCCAGGTGTCGCTGTGGCTGCTGGCGGAGCCGGTGGCCGGCCTGGCCGGTCTGTACGGCAGCGACTTCCGCCTGCACGGCCTCGACGCCCTCACCGCCCTGGCCCTTTTCGGGGGTGGCTGCCTGCTTGGCCTGCTCGGTTCCTGGCTGGCGGTGGGGCGGCACCTGCGGGAGATCGAGCCGACCTAGGGATGTTTCTTAGCGTCGGGTCGGGCGGGACGATGAGGGGTGCGCTATGCCCGACACGCGGAACCCGAAACAACGATCGCCTGTGGTATAAAACACGCACTATTGATGCGTGATTTTCCGGGCACGCGGGATGAAGAGGGATCGATGAGCAACAGCATACTGGTGGTCGACGGCTCCGCCCTGTCGCGCGAAGTGATAACCCGCCGCCTCGACGAGGCACTGCCGGGGGCGCGCGTCACCGCCGTCGGCAGCGAGAAGGAGGCGCTGGCGCGCCTGGAGGAGGAGCGCTTCTCCCTGGTCACCACCGCCCTGATGCTGCCCGATGCCGACGGGCTCGAGCTGTGCCGGGAGATACGCCACAGCAAGCGGCACCACTACACCCCCGTCATCGTCATCTCCAGCGACGCCGACCAGCGCCTGATCCGCGAAGGCTACGCCGCCGGCGTGACCGATTATTTCGACAAGTCCCTGGGCTTCCAGGCCTTCGGCCAGTTCATCAAGGCCTTTCTGGAACGAAATTCCGCCCTGTACGGCCGCGTGCTGTATGTCGAGGACAGCCGCACCGTGGCCGCCGTCACCAAGGGGATGCTGGAGCAGCACGGCCTGGTGGTGACCCACACCGTGGCGGTGGAGGATGCGCTGGACCTGCTGGGCCAGGCGCGGCAGGCGGACGAGCGGGGGTTCGACCTGGTGATTACCGACTTCTTCCTCAAGGGCGAAATGACCGGCGGCGATCTGCTCTACGTGCTGCGCGCCCGCCAGCACTATTCGCAGCAGGAACTGCCGGTGCTGGTGATTACCGGCAACGACGACGTCTCCACCCAGGTGGAGGTGTTCCGCGCCGGCGCCAACGACTTCGTCAACAAGCCCCTGGTGGAGGAGGTGCTGATGGCGCGCGTGCGTTCCCTGCTGCTCATCAAGCACCAGTTCGACGCCCTCAAGCGCCAGACCGCCGACATGGAGCGCCTGGCCACCACCGACGCCCTCACCGGCGTGCGCAACCGGCGTTACCTGGTGGACGAGGGGCAGGGCTTCCTCAGCCGCAGCTCCAAGGGCTGGGCCTTCATCGTCGACCTGGATCACTTCAAGCGCATCAACGACGGCTTCGGCCACCTCATCGGCGACAAGGTGCTGATGGCCATGGGCGACGCCCTGAACCGCCTGTTCCCGGACGGCCTCTGCGCCCGCTTCGGCGGCGAGGAGTTCGTCGTCCTGCTGCACGGCGACGATGTCCCGGCACGGGCCGAGGCGCTGCGCGCCGAAGTGGAAAAGCTCAAGCCCGCCGGCGTGGACGTCACCCTCAGCCTGGGCCTCGCCGCCGCGGCCGATCACCACGGTCGCGATCTCAACGCCCTGCTCGGCATCGCCGACCAGGCCCTCTACGGCGCCAAGGCCGCCGGCCGCAACCGGGTCTGCAGGACCCTGGCCGACGGCACCATCAGCCCTGTCATCGACCCCGCTGCCTGAGCCCATCCGTGTCCCCGGCGGCGGATTCCGCCGCCCGCAACCACAAAGCCGGTGTGCCCGCGCCAACTAGGCTATATATTGTGGAAAAGAAAAAAGTACGGGGACAACTCGGCGCATAGGCGCGTGTCGTTCCCGGGCCCGCCTCGAAAAGGAACGATCAAGCCCTCGTTATGGATGCCGAGCCGGAACCTGAAAGCCTCCCCGAGATCATCCTGATCGTCGACGACATGCCGGAGAATCTGGAGATTCTCGGCAAGATACTGCGCGACGCCGGGCATGAGGTGCGCGTCGCCAACACCGGGGCCGCGGCGCTGCGCCTGGCGGCGCTGGAACCGCGTCCCGCGCTGATCCTGCTCGACATCATGATGCCCGGCATGGATGGCCACGAGGTGTTGCGGCGGTTGCGCGCCCAGCAGGAGACGGCCGACATACCGGTGCTGTTTCTCAGCTCGCTGGGCGAGGCGGAGGACATCGCCGCCGGCCTGCGCCTGGGGGCGGCCGATTACATCACCAAGCCGGTACAGGCCGAGGTGGTGCTGGCGCGGGTACGTACCCAGCTCGATGCCAGGCGGGTGCGCGACTGGCTGCGTGATCAGAATGCCGTGCTCGAAGCCGAAGTGCAGCGCCGCATAGAAGAGGCGCGGCGCGTGCGCGAGGCGGCGGAGCAGGCGGAAACCCTGCTCAACCGCCAGCGCGAGCTGATACTCGCCGCCGCTTCGGACGGCATCTTCGGCATCGACACCGCGGGCGTCATCCGTTTCGCCAATCCGGCCGCGGCGGCGCTGCTGGGACACAGCCGCGAGGAACTCACCGGCCGGCGCGTCCATGAACTGTTGCATCGCACCGCCGCCGACACCTGTCCCATATGCGATTCCTGCCTTGCCGGGGTCGAAATCGCGAACCGCGAGGAAACCTTCTGCTGCAAGGACGGCAGTTCCCTCAGCCTGGAATTCTCCTGCCGGCCGATCACCGGAGCGGGGCCCCTGTCCGGGGCCGTGGTCACCCTGCGCGATCACAGTGAGAGCAAGCGCTACCTCGAACAGCTGGAGCGCAAGTCCAATTTCGACGATCTCACCGGGCTGCCCAATCGCAATCTTCTGCGCGACCGTCTTGAGCGCGCCGTCGCCCACTGCGGCGAGGACGACTGCGCGCTGGCCGTGCTGGTGCTCAACCTCGATCGCTTCAAGGCCATCAACGACAGCCTGGGCCGCGCAGCCGGCGATCAGGTGCTGGTCGAAACCGTCGCCCGCCTTGGTAGGGACATGACCGGGGTGGATACCATGGCGCGCCTGGAGGGCGACGAGTTCGTGCTGACCGCCGCCGTGGACGAGACCGGGGCGGTGACGCGCCTGGCCCAGCCGCTGCTGGCCCTGCTGGCGCAGCCGTTCAACGTCGGCGGGCGCGAGGTGGTGCTCACCGGCAGCATCGGCATTGCCCTGTTCCCCAGGGACGGCACCGACGGCGATACCCTGCTGCACAACGCCGAGGCGGCGCTGTACCGCGCCAAGGCCGCAGGAGGCAACCGCTTCGCCTTCTACGCCGCGGACATGAACGCGCGCTCGCTGGAGCGGCTCGAGCTGGAGAGCGGTCTGCGCCGCGCCATCGAACAGGGCGAACTGGTTCTGCACTACCAGCCGCAGCTGTGCATGCGCAGCGGCACCATCGTCGGCGCCGAGGCGCTGGTGCGCTGGCAGCACCCGGAGCGCGGGTTGCTGATGCCGAGCCGCTTCATCGGCCTGGCCGAGGATAGCGGACTCATCGTGCCCCTCGGCGCATGGGTGCTGCGCAGCGCCTGCCGGCAGGCCCGCGCTTGGCAGGATGCCGGCCTGCCGGTGCGGGTGGCGGTGAACCTGTCGGCGCGCCAGTTTGCCGCCCAGGACATGGCCGCCCTTGTCGCCGAGGTCCTGGCGGAAACCGGGCTGGCGCCGGAACGGCTGGAACTGGAGCTGACGGAGAGTACGGTGATGGCCGATGCCGAGGCCTTTATCCGCGCCACCGAGCAGTTCAAGAAACTTGCCGTGACCCTGTCCATCGACGATTTCGGCACCGGGTTTTCGTCCCTCTCCTATCTGCGCCGCTTCGCCATCAACCGGCTCAAGCTGGATCGCTCCTTCGTGCGCGAAATCACCTTTGATACCAACAGCGCGGCCATCGCCCTGGCGGTCATTTCGCTGGCGCACAGCCTGAAGCTGTCGGTGCTGGCGGAAGGCATCGAAACCGAGGCCCAGTTGGGATTTCTGCGCCGCCACGACTGCGATGAAATGCAGGGCTACTACTTCAGTCCGCCCGTGCCGGCCGACGAATTTGCCGCCATGCTGCGCGAGCGCCGCCACCTGCGTTTCCCCGCGGGCCTGCCCCTGCCGGGCCGCACGCTGCTCCTGGTGGACGACGAACCGGGCATCCTCTCGGCACTCAAGCGCCTGTTCCGCCGCGAGGGCTACAACGTGCTGAGCGCCGGCAGCGGCGCCGAGGGCCTGGAACTGCTGGCCACCCAGGAGATAGGCGTGGTGATCTCCGATGCCCGCATGCCCGGCATGAGCGGCGGCGAGTTTCTCGGCAAGGTGCGTGATCTGTATCCCGACGCGGTACGCGTGATGCTGTCCGGCTATACCGATCTCGATGCGGTGACCAAGGCCGTCAACAGCGGTGAACTGTTCAGCTTCTTGACCAAGCCCTGGGACGACGCCGAACTGCTGGAAACGGTGCGCGACGCCTTTCGTCGCTATGAACTGCGGCACGGCGCCCGCGGCGCCGGTCCGGCATGACGACGCTGCGGCGGTGCCTGCAGTCCGCGCTTCCGCGCAGCGCCGTGCGCGCGGTGGTGCTGTATGCGGTGTTTGCGGCGCTGTGGATATTGCTGTCCGACAGTGCCGTCACGCTGCTGTTCGAAGACGCCGCCAGCCAGCGTATCGCCAACACCCTCAAGGGCCTGCTGTTCGTGGCCGTCACCGCCTTGATGCTGTTGTTCATCCTGCTGCGTCCCGCGCCCGGCGCCGCCGGCAGGGATGAGCCGGTGCTGCGCAGCGGGCGGCATTTGCTTTACGGCGCCCAGGGCCTGCTGGCGGTGGTGTTCATACTGCTGATGCTCGGCGGCATTCTGTATCAGTCGGAAACCGAGCAGGCGGCGGCCGGCAAGCAACTGTTGTCCGTGGCCCAGCTGAAGGCCACCCAAATCGGAAGCTGGCTCGACGAGCGCCGCAAGGACAGCGAGGTCGTGCGCACGGCCCTGCTGTTCCGCGAGGTCCTGCCCCGGTGGCGCGAGAGCGGCGACGCGGCCATGCGGCAGCGCCTGCTTGCCCGTCTGGAGGATTTCCGCAGCCTGATGGACTATCGCGCCATCGCATTGTGTGATGCGCAGGGCAAGGTCCTGTTGCAGGTGGGCGACGATGACCACGGCGGCAGCGAGGTGCTGAGTGCCGCGGTGCGGCGGGCCATGAGCAGCGGCGAACTGCAATCGACCGGCCTGTATGGCGTGGAGGCGCCGTCCCATGCCCACATGGATTTTGTCGCCCCCATACCTCGGGCGCCGGGGGAGGGCGTCTTCAGCGCCGCCGTGGTGTTGGGCGCCAACCTGGATACGCAGTTCTATCCCTATCTGCAAAGCTGGCCGGTGCCCAGCGACAGCGCGGAGACGCTGCTGTTCCGCCGTGACGGCGACGGCGTGCTGTTTCTCAACGAGTTGCGCCACCGGGCGGACACGGCATTCAAACTGCGGAGTTCCGCCAGGCAGTTGCTGGCGATGCAGGCGGTGACGCCGGGGTATCGGCCGGGAACCCTGCTGGAAGGCGTCGATTACCGCGGCGTCGACAGCATCGGCGTGGGCCTGCCGATCGCCGGCACGGATTGGTGGATGATCGCCAAGGTCGATCGCGCCGAACTGTATGCCAGGGCGCGCCAGGGCATGCTGTGGACAGGCTTCGCCGGCCTGCTGTTCTGGATCGCGGCGGCTGCGTTTGCCACCCTGCTGGTGCAGCGCCGCGAACTGCATTACGTGCAGGCCCAGCGCCAGGCGCAGGACGATAAGCTGCACGCCTTGCAGATGCTCGATGCGTTGGCGGGCAGCTCCAACGATGTGATCGTTACCCAGGACGAGGCGGGTCGTTTTGTCCTGTTCAACGGGGCGGCCGAGCAGGCCAGCGGCAAGACCGCCCGGGAGGTGGTCGGCCGGGACGAGACTGTGCTGTTTCCGCAGGAAATCGCCGCGCAGCTGGCGGCGGACCGGCGGCGGGTGCTGGCGGAAAACCGCCCCCTGACCTTCGAGTACCGGGTACCGACGGCGCAGGGCGAGCGCATCTTCCTTACCACCCGCGGGCCGCTGCGCGACAGCACCGGCAAAATCGTCGGCCTGTACGGCATCGCCCGCGACAGTACCGAGATCAAGCGCGCCGAGGCCGCGCTGCGCCGCGAGCGCGATTTGAACCAGCGCTATCTCGACACGGTGCAAACCCTGATGGTGGCGCTCGACGCCGCCGGCCGCATCACCATGATCAACCGTTTCGGTTGCGAGCTGCTCGGCTACGACGAGGCTGAGCTGCTGGGGCGCGACTGGTTCGAATGCTGCCTGCCCGCGGAGGGTGTGACCGAGGTGCGGCGCGTGTTCCAGGAACTGGGCGCGGGCGAGATGCAGGGCGGGGAATATTTCGAGAACGAGGTGCGCTGCCGCGACGGCAGCCGCCGCCTCATCGCCTGGCACAACGCGCTGCTGACCGATGCCGCGGGCAACACCGTCGGCACGCTCAGTTCCGGCGCCGACGTCACAGCGCTGCGCCGGGAAGAGGAGGCCTTGCGCAGAAACGAGGACTTCATCAAGTCCGTGCTGGACAACCTGCCCGTGGGCGTCGCCGTCAACTCCATCGATCCGGCGGTGACCTTCAGCTACATGAATGACAATTTCCCGCGCCTCTACCGCACCACGCGCGAAAAACTCGCCGACCCCGATGGATTCTGGGAAGCGGTTTACGAGGATCCCGGGTTCCGCGCGGATATCCGGCAGCGGGTACTGGCGGACTGCGCCAGCGGCGACGCCGCGCGCATGCGGTGGGACGACGTGCCCATCGCGCGGCGCGGCGAAGCCACCCGCTACATCTCCGCCCGCAACATTCCGCTGCCCGACAAGGGACTGGCGATTTCGATGGTATGGGACGTCACCGAGCGCAAGGCGGCGGAGGAGGCGCTGCGCACGAGCGAAAAGCGGTTCCACGACATCGTCGACGCCTCCGCCGACTGGGTGTGGGAGACCGATGCCGCGGGTCGCTATACCTTCGTCTCGGGGCGCGTCCAGGACATGCTCGGCTATTCGCCGCAGGAGCTGCTCGGCACGCTGGTGTTCGACCTGATCCCGCCCGAGGAGGCGGCTCACTTCCAGGCCGACGCCGAGGCCATCGTCGCCAGCCGCGCACCTTTCCGCGATCTGGATAACGTCAACCTGCACAAGGACGGCAGCGTACGCTACGTGCAGAGCAGCGGTACGCCCATCCTGGATGCCGACGGACAGTTGCTCGGCTATCGCGGCGTGGACAGGGACGTCACCGCGCAGAAGCTGGCGGAACGCGCATTGCGCGAGAGCGAGAGCCACTTCCGCCAGCTGTTCGACGCCATCAGCGACGCCATTTACGTCTATCCCCTGGCCGGGCCGGACAATACAGCGCACCGCTTCATCGAGGTCAACACGGCGGCATGCGCCATGCTGGGCTATGGCCGGGAAGAGTTGCTTGCCCTCAATATCGGCGACATCGACGCCCCGGCCTCCGACGGAGACCCGGCGTCGGTGGCCGAGAATCTGCAGCGCGACGGCATCACGCTGTTCGAACGTGTCCATGTGACGAAGGACGGACGCCGCATTCCGGTGGAAATCAACGCCCTCCTGTTCGACTTCCACGGCGAGGCCATGGTGCTGTCGATGGTGCGCGACGTCACCGAGCGCAAGGCTGCCGATGAGGCGCTGCGCGCCTCCAGGGAACTGCTGCGTTCGGTGCTGGAGAACGTCCCCATCCGCGTGTTCTGGAAAGACGTCGACCTGCGCTACCTGGGCTGCAATACCCTGTTCGCGCGCGACGCCGGCATGACGCGGCCGGAGGATCTGATAGGCAAGGACGACTATGCCATGGGCTGGCGGGAACAGGCCGGGCTGTACCGTGCCGACGATCGTCAGGTGATGGAGTCGGGCGAGCCGAAAATAGGTTACGAGGAGCCGCAGACCACACCCGACGGTCAGACCATCTGGTTGCGCACATCCAAGGTGCTGCTGCGCGATGCCGCCGGCAGGGTGATAGGCCTGCTCGGCATCTATGACGACATCACGGAACAAAAACGTACCGAATTGCAGTTGCGCAAGTTGTCCCAGGTGGTCGAACAGAGTCCGGAGAGCGTGGTGATCACCGATCTCGATGCGGCGATCGAATATGTCAACGACGCCTTCGTACAGGTGACCGGCTACAGTCGTGACGAAGTGCTGGGCCAAAACCCGCGCCTGCTGCAATCCGGCAAGACGCCGCAGGCCATCTACGACGAAATGTGGGACACGCTGACCCGGGGGCAGCCCTGGAAGGGCGAGTTCATCAACCGGCGCAAGGACGGCGGAGAGTTCACGGAATTTTCTCTCATTACGCCGCTGCGTCAGCCGGACGGGACCATCAGCCACTACGTGGCGGTGAAGGAGGACATCTCCGAGAAAAAACGTATCGGCGCCGAGCTGGATGCCTATCGTCACCACCTCGAGGAACTGGTGGCGCAGCGTACCTCCGAGCTGGAGGAGGCACGCCGGCACGCCGACGCGGCCAACGCCGCGAAGAGCGCCTTCCTGGCCAATATGAGTCACGAAATACGCACGCCGATGAACGTCATCGTCGGCCTGGCCTACCTGCTGCGCAAGGAGGCGGCCACCGCGGGCCAGGCCGAGCGCCTGGACAAGATCAGCCGCGCCGCCAATCATCTGCTGTCCATCATCAACGACATCCTCGACCTGTCCAAGATCGAGGCGGGCAAGCTAGCGCTGGAGCAGACGGACTTTCCCCTTACCGCGGTGCTCGATCAGGTGCGCTCGCTGATCGCCGAATCGGCACGTGCCAAGGGTCTCACGGTGGAGGTCCAGCGCGATTCGGTGCCGCACTGGCTGTGCGGCGATCCGACCCGCCTGCGCCAGGCGCTGCTCAATTACGCCGGTAACGCCGTCAAGTTCACCGAGCAGGGCGGCATCGTGCTCGGTGCCGCCCTGCTCGAAGAGAACGACGACGGCCTGCTGGTCCGTTTCGAGGTCCGCGACACCGGCATCGGCATTGCGCCCGAGGCGCTGGCCACCCTGTTCCGGGTGTTCCAGCAGGCCGACGTCAGCACCACGCGCAAATACGGCGGCAGCGGCCTCGGCCTGGCCATTACGCGGCGTCTCGCCGAGATGATGGGCGGCGAAGCCGGTGCGGAAAGCGAGCCCGGCGGGGGCAGCACCTTCTGGTTTACCGCGCGCCTGGAGCGCGGTCATGGCGCAGCCCTCGAAAACGCGTCCGGCGCGGGGGGCGACGGCGAGGAGCGTCTGCGCCGCTGGCACGGCGGTGCACGTCTGTTGCTGGTGGAGGATGACCCGGCCAACCGCGAAGTGGCGTTGGCGATGCTGGCGCAGACCGGGCTGGACGTCGACGTGGCCGTCGACGGCCGGGAGGCGGTGCAGAAGGCCGCCAGCGTGCTTTACGACCTGATCCTGATGGACATGCAGATGCCGGTGATGGATGGACTGGAAGCGACCCGTGCCATCCGCCTCCTGCCGGCGCGCCAAGGGACCCCCATCGTGGCCCTCACCGCCAATGTCTTCGGCGAGGATCGGGAACACTGTCTCGAGGCCGGCATGAACGACTTTCTCCCCAAGCCGGTCGACCCGGACCAGCTGTTCACCACTCTCCTCAAGTGGCTGCCGCGCCGCGCCGAGGCGGCCGCCGAGCCCCTGCCACGGGCCTTGCCGGACGACGGCCACCTGCGCCAGTGGCTGCTCGCCGTTCCCGGACTGGATTTTGCCGCAGGTCTTGCCCGCATGCGCGGTGATGTGAACCGCTACGGCCAGTTGTTGCAGGATTTCACCCGCCGCAGCGCCGCCGACCTGCAGCGGCTGGGCGAACATCTGGCCGGCGGCGAGCCGGATGCTGCGCGGCTGCTGGTCCACGCCCAGCGCGGCGCCGCCGGCATGCTGGGGCTGACACGCATCGAAACCGCGGCCGCGACCCTGGAGGCGGCCCTGCGCACCGGCCGGGCCGACCTCGAGCCCCTCTTGGCGACAATCGCCGCCGAACTGGCGAAGCTGGAAGCAGCCCTCGCCGCCATTCCTGGCGCTGTCGCCCCGCCGGTCGCTGCCGACCCGGAAAAGGCGCGCCAGGCATTGCAACTGCTGGCGCGGCAGCTGCCCAGCGGCGATTTCGCTGCCAGCGTCCGCTTCCGGGAACAGGCGCCCCTGCTCCGGGCCAGCATCGACGCGGAGGCCTATGCGCGCCTGGAGCAGGCGATGGGAAGCTACGACTTCGCCGCTGCCCTGGAAGTCGTGCTCGCCCTGCTCGGTGCGGACAAGCCTGCCTAGTTCCCCCTTCCAACGCGGCACCTTCCCCGGCCATCTCCGGCCAGGCCGGGATCATTGCCGCAGGGAACTCACGGAGGTATTGGCACTCCTACCCCGAGAGTGCTAAAAATACCCTACGGTAGAACTTTACTGCTGGGGATTGCGTTGCCAATAGTTGAGTGTTATGGTTGGTTATCACTGGGCCAGCCCCCTGGCAATGAACACGAGATAGGGAGTAACAATGAGTAAAGCGCTGCAATTGCTGAATACTCCGCTCGGAAGCATCGAGGCCTACACCCAGGCCATCAACCGTATTCCGATGCTGAGCGCCGAGGAAGAACGCGAGCTGGCCGTGCGCCTGCGCGACGACAGCGACCTGGAGGCGGCCCGCCGTCTGGTGATGGCCCACCTGCGCTTCGTGGCTCACATCGCCCGCGGCTACTCCGGCTACGGCCTGCCCCAGGCCGACCTGATCCAGGAAGGCAACATCGGCCTGATGAAGGCGGTGAAGCGTTTCGACCCGGAGCAGGGTGTGCGCCTGGTGTCCTTTGCCGTGCACTGGATCCGCGCCGAGATCCACGAATTCATCCTGCGCAACTGGCGCATCGTCAAGGTGGCCACCACCAAGGCCCAGCGCAAGCTGTTCTTCAACCTGCGCTCGTCCAAGAAGCGCCTGGGCTGGTTCTCCAAGGAAGAGGTGGATGCCGTGGCGCGGGATTTGGGCGTACCGGCCAGCACCGTGCTGGAGATGGAATCGCGCCTGGCGGGACAGGACGTCGCCTTCGATGCGCAGTCCGACGACGACGACGATGCCGCCCCGGCCCCGGCCGCCTACCTGGCCGACAGCCGTTTCGAACCGGCGGCCCAGCTGGAGGCTTCCAACTGGGAGGAGGACAACAGCCAGCGCCTGCACAGCGCCCTGGCCACCCTCGACGATCGCAGCCGCGACATCGTGGCGGCACGCTGGCTGGCCGACGACGGCAAGACCACGCTGCAGGATCTGGCGGACAAGTACAACGTCTCCGCCGAGCGTATCCGCCAGTTGGAAAAGAACGCCATGAACAAGCTGCGCAACATGCTTGCCGCCTGACCGGCGTTCACGCAGCGGTAAGACGACGACGGCCTCCCAGTGAGGCCGTCGTCGTTTCCGGGGTCAGCGGTTGAGGGTCAGCGCGATGGTGGTGCCGGCGCTGGTGGGCACGATGCTGATGGAGATGCTGCTCTTGTCGCGTTTGAATTCCAGGGCGCGGGCCGCGCCCATGGCGATGTCGGCGGTCTGCTTCCAGCCCTTGCCGGCAAGTTTGTCGCTGTAGAAGCGGATGACCTGCTCCAGCGTCGTGGTGGTATTCAGCACGGCGTTGGCGCCGCTCGCATCCTGGCTGGCGGAGTCGAGCTGGGCCTGGGGGTAGAGCGGCACCTCGCTGGAGAGGGCGGTGGGATAGTCCGCGGCATAACAGGTGGCGGTGAGCAGCAGCAGGGCGGACAACAGGATGCGCGGATACGACGGCATGATTCCTCTCCGTGGAGTTGTGGGTTCGGGTAAGCCCATTATTTATACGAATTAGTGCGCTTTGCCAATTTGCAGTTGTCATATCTGCGTATAGGCACACACTATTTGCGGTTAATGCCGCGTGACGGTGAACTTGTGCACCGTCCGCGCTAGCATGTTTACATCATGGACTCCGCCGTACTGCTGGCCCTGGGCCTGACCACTCTTGCCGGACTTTCCACCGGGATCGGCAGTGTCTTTGCCCTGTTCACCCGCCGCAGCAACGTCGCCGTGCTTTCCGCCGCCCTGGGTTTTTCCGCCGGGGTGATGATTTATGTGTCGTTTGTGGAGTTGCTGGCCGGCGGGCAGGCTCTGTTGCAGGACCGATACGGCGCGACCCTGGGCGGCTGGCTGGCCGCGGCGGGATTTTTCGGCGGCGTGCTGCTGATCCTGGTGATCGATCTGCTGGTGCCGGCCCACGACAACCCGCATCAGGCGCAATTCATCGACGGCAATGACGGCGGCGCCGGTCTGCGTCCGCTGCACCGGGTCGGCCTGCTGTCGGCCCTGGCCATCGGCATCCACAACTTTCCCGAAGGCATGGCCACCTTCATGGCGGTGCTGGCCGATCCGGTGGTCGGCGTGTCCATCGCCATCGCCATTGCCCTGCACAACATTCCCGAGGGCATCTCCATTGCCGTGCCGGTGTATTACGCCAGCGGCAGCCGCAGCCGCGCCTTCTGGATTTCATTTCTCTCCGGCCTGGCCGAGCCGGTGGGCGCCCTGCTCGCCTATCTGGTGCTGCGCCCCTATCTCGACGACGGACTGCTGGGTATGGTGTTTGCCGCCGTGGCCGGGATCATGGTGTTCATCTCGCTGGATCAGCTGATACCCAATGCGAAGAAATACGACACCGGCCATAACGCCGTGTACGGCCTGATCGCGGGCATGGCGGTGATGGCGCTGACCCTGTTGCTGTTGCGCTAGGGGGGCGTCGGCAGGGTCAGTCGAGGCGCAGCAGTTCGGCAACGGCGGCGGCGGAATAGCTGTCCTGGTAGGGCACGACGCCGAGCAGCGGTGCGCCTATGCGCTGCTGGATGGAGAGGATGTTCTGCGGCAGCTTGCTCATGTGCAGGTCCAGGGTATTGGCCACCCAGCCCTTGAGCGTGCAGCCGTGGGCGCGGATCGATTCGGCGCTGAGCAGGGCGTGATTGATGCAGCCCAGGCGCAGGCCGACGACGAGGATCACTTCCAGCTCAAGCCGCCGCGCCAGATCCGCCATGGTGTCGCGCTCGTTGAGCGGCACCAGCCAGCCGCCGGCGCCTTCCACCACGACCACGTCCGCCTGCGCCGCCAGCGCACGGTAATTGCTTTCGATGCGTTCCAGCGAAATGCGCTCGCCGGCCTTTTCGGCCGCGAGATGGGGCGCCACCGGCGGGGCATAGGCATAGGGGTTGAGCAGCGCATAGTCGACCGGGTGCGAGCCCTGCTGTTGCAGACGCAGGGCGTCGTCATTGCGCAGGCCGTCGGGGGTCTGCTCGCAGCCGGAGGCCACCGGCTTCATGCCGAGGACGGTAAGGCCCTGCGCTTGCAGCGCCGCCATGACGGCGGCGCTGATCCACGTCTTGCCCACGCCTGTGTCGGTGCCGGTGACGAAGATGCCGCGGTCGGACATGTCAGCGCCCCTGCTTCAGGCCGGACTGGAACTGGGAAAAGGGAATGACGGTGGCGCCGTCGCGCGCCTGCTGCCGCGCGGTCAGCGGCACCCAGCCGTGGCCGTAGATCACCTCGTAGCTGGCGGGCAGGCGGCCGTCGCGGCGAAACTGCTCGTAGGCGGCGAGCATGGCGTGCAGCTTGTTCTTGCCGGTGAGCCCGGTGCGCCGTCCGCGGTTGACGTTGTGGGCGCCGATGGTTTTGAGATCGTCCATCAGCGTGCGCGCATCGGCGTAGGTGAGCACGATGTCCTCGCGATCCATGACCGGATCGGCAAAGCCGTTGCGCAGCAATCCGTCGCCCAGGTCGTGCATGTCGATGAAGGCATTGACGTGCATGGCATCGTCCACCGCGCGCCAGGCGGCGCGCAATTCCTTCAGCGTGTCCGGGCCGAAGGTGGAGAACAGCAGCAGGCCGCCGGGCTTCAGCACACGCATGAACTCGGCGAAGGTGCGCTCAGGATCATTGCACCATTGCAGGGTGACGTTGGAGAACAGCAGGTCCACCGAGGCGTCGGACAGGGGCAGGGATTCGGCGTCGGCGCACACGAAGCCGGGGCGGCGGCGCAGGCGCCGCCACCAGCCGAAGCGCTGCCGCGCATGACGCAGCATGCCGTGGGCGATGTCGAGGGCGATGAATTGCGCCTGCGGATAGCGCGCGGCGAGCTGTGTACTGCAAAAGCCGGTGCCGCTGCCTACTTCGAGCACGCGCTGCGGATCAATTTTCATCAACTCCAGCCGTTCCATGAGGCGCATGCCGATCTCCCGCTGCAACACGGCGGCTTCGTCATAGCGGCCGGCCGCCTTCTCGAAGGCGGCGCGCACCAGGCGTTTGTCGGGCAGCGGCAGGTCACTCATGCAGAAAGGCTTCCAGGGCCGGAAGGAATTCATCGGGATGGGACAGGAAAGGCGCGTGGCCCGCGCTGTCGATGACGTGCAGCCGGCCGTGCGGCAGGGCGTGCGCGGTGTATTCGGCGGCCGCCACGGGGGCCAGCGTATCGCGTGCGCCGTGGAGTACCAGCGTCGGCTGCACGATGGACGGCAGCAGCGGGCGCAGATCGGCGGCGCGCAGGATCTCCAGACCGCCGGCCAGCGCATCGGGATGGGGCTGGCCGTGGGCGAACAGATCCTGCCGCAGCGCGCGCAGTTCGTCCCGCGCCCGTTCCGAACCGCGTGCCTGGATGGCAAGAAAGCGTTGCAGCGTCTGCTCCCAGTCGTCGCGCACCGAAGCGGCAAAGCGGGTGAACTCCGTGTCCGGCATGCCGTGCGGCCAATCGGCACGCTGGGTGAAACAGGGATTGGCACCGACCAGGATCAGGCGTGCGATGGCCGTGCCCTGTGCTGCCGCCGCCAGAGCGATACGCCCCCCCAGCGACCAGCCCAGCCACGCGGCGTCTGGTGGCACGGCATGGGCGATGATGCGCGCCACATTCTCCAGCGTGTAGTCTTCCCGCGGCAGTGCGCTGCGACCATGGCCGGGCAAGTCGACCAGATGCAGGCGATGCCGTGCCGCCAGCGTGGGCACGATACTGCGGAATATGCCGCCGTGCAGGCCCCAGCCGTGCAGCAGCACGACATCGCGGCCTTTACCGGTGCTCTCGACGTAAATCATTTGAGCCCCTGCAACAGCGGCAAGGCGACGCGGTCCAGTGCGTCGAGCAGGCGATCGACCTGCGCGGCGGTGTGGGCGGCGGACAGGGTAATACGCAGGCGCGCGGTGCCCTCGGGCACAGTGGGCGGACGGATGGCGCTGATCAGTATGCCCCCGGCCAGCAGCGCCTCCGACAGTTTGAGCGCGATCTCCGATGTGCCCACCAGCAGCGGCTGGATGGCGGTGGGTGATGCCATCAGATTCAGTCCGAGCTGCTGCGCGCCGTCACGGAAGCGTTGCACCAGCGCAGCGAGATGAGTGCGGCGTGCGGCCCCTTCATCGGACTGAATGACCCGCAGGCTCGCACGCGTCGCCTCGGCCACGGCGGGGGGCAGGGCGGTGGTGTAGATGTAGGGACGGGCCTGCTGGATCAGGGTTTCGATCACTGCCTCGTCGGCGGCGACGAAGGCGCCGAAGCTGCCGAAGCCCTTGCCCAGGGTGCCGACCAGCAGCGGCAGTTCGCGCGGCGTGATGCCGCATACCTCCATCGAGCCGCGGCCGTGTTCACCGATGACACCGAGGCCGTGGGCGTCGTCCATCATCAGCCAGGCGTCGTGCTGTTGCGCCGTGTCGGCCAGCGCACGCAGCGGCGCGATGTCGCCGTCCATGCTGAACACGCCGTCGGTGACGATCAGTTTGCGCCCGGCCTTGCTCCCGGCGAGACGTGCCGCGAGTGCCGCGGCATCGCCATGGGTGTAGCGTTGCAGCCGCGCCCGCGACAGCAGGCCCGCATCGAGCAGCGAGGCGTGGTTGAGCCGATCCTCGAACACCGCATCACCGGCGCCGCACAACGCGCTCACCGCGCCGAGATTGGCCATGTAGCCGGTGGAGAACAGCAGGGCGCGCGGATAACCGGTAAAGGCGGCCAGTTCCTCTTCGAGGAGATGATGCGGCGCCATGTGGCCGGTGACCAGGTGCGCCGCGCCGGAACCGACGCCATAGTGCGCCGCGCCGTGCTGCATGGCGGCGATCACCTCGGGGTGGTTGGCCAGGCCGAGATAGTCGTTGGAACAGAACGAGAGCAGGGTGCGGCCGTCGACGACGATCTCCGCGCCCTGCGCGGAATCGACGATGCGGCGGCGGCGGTACAGGTGTTCCGCCTGGCGCCGTTGCAGTTCCAGTTCGAGTTCGTTCATTAAAAGTGTTTCAACCACGGGGAACACGGGGTATTCAATAGCTCATCCCCTTGTACCCCGTGGTTCAATCTTCTTACGCCGCCGGCGTCAGGTCGAGACGGCGGAACAGCTCGCGGTCGTGATTGAGCGTCGCGTTGTCGGTGGTGAGCAGGCGATCGCCGTAGAAAATGGAATTGGCGCCGGCGAGGAAGCACAGGGCCTGGGCCTCGTCGTGCATGTTCTGGCGCCCGGCGGACAGGCGCACGAAAGACGTCGGCATCAGGATGCGCGCCACCGCGATGGTGCGGATGAATTCGAAGATGTCGAGATCGGGGCTGTCGGCCAGGGGCGTGCCCGGTACCTTGACCAGCAGGTTGATGGGCACGCTTTGCGGATGCTCCGGCAGGTTGGCCAGTTCGGCCAGCAGCGCGGCGCGATCGGTGCGTGATTCGCCCATGCCCATGATGCCGCCGGCACAGACGTTGATACCCGCCTTGCGCACCTCGGCCAGGGTGTCGAGGCGTTCGTCATAGGTGCGGGTGGTGACCACCTTGTCGTAATACTCGCGCGAGGTGTCGAGGTTGTGGTTGTAGTAGTCGAGGCCGGCGTCCTTCAGCTTGGCCACCTGTTCGGTGGTGAGCATGCCCAGGGTGACGCAGGTTTCCAGGCCCATGTCCTTTACCTGGCGGATCATCTCCAGCACCGCGTCGAGCTGCTCGTCGCGGGGGTTGCGCCAGGCCGCGCCCATGCAGAAGCGGGTGGCGCCGCCGTCTTTCGCCTTCTTCGCCTCGGCCACCACCAGGTCCACTTCCATCAGGGTGTCTCTTTCGAGCTTCACCTTCTTCTCGTGGTGCGCGCTCTGCGAACAGTAGCCGCAGTTTTCGGCACAGCCGCCGGTCTTGATGTTGAGCAGGCTGGAGGCCTGGATCACGGAGGGGTCGAAGTGAGCCCGGTGCACCTGCTGCGCCTGCCACATGAGCTCCATGAAGGGCGTGTTGAACAGCGTCTCCACCTCGGCGACTTTCCAGTCGTGGCGCAGGTCGGACGGGGTCTGGCGTTGGGCAGCCTGGGGCATGGTCATTCTCCGGAAACGGCGCGTACAATGAGGCCCGGCAGTATTCCCACCCATGGACGGGTTGTCAAATGAAACGGATGCTCTGGGTTTACGACTGTACAAAATACGTACAATCCCTGTTCTTTCCCCCCACCTGCCTGCTGTGCGGCGCGCCCGGCGCCGACGGCCTGGATCTGTGCCCCGGCTGCCTGCGCTCCCTGCCCTGGAACCATGCCTGCTGTACCCGTTGCGCCGCGCCCCTTGCCCCGGCGGCGTCGGGTATCTGCGGCCAGTGCCTGAAGCATCCGCCGGCGTTTGATGCCGCCCTGACACCGTTGCTCTACCGGCCGCCGCTGGACTGGCTGTTGCAGGGCTACAAATTCAACCGGCGCCTGGCGCCGGGCCGCCTGCTGAGCGGATTGCTGGAGCGGCATCTGGTGCGCCATCTCGATGCCGTGCCCGACCTGATCCTGCCGGTGCCGCTGCATCCGGCGCGCTTGCGCGAGCGCGGCTACAACCAGGCGCTGGAGCTGGCGCGGCCCCTGGCGCGGGCGCTCGAGGTACCCCTGGCCGCCGGGCTGGCGCGGCGTATCCGCGCCACCGCCACCCAGTCGCTGCTGCCGGCCGAGGAGCGGCGCCGCAACGTGCGCGGCGCCTTCGAACTGGCCAGGCCACTGCGTGCGCGACATGTGGCCATCGTCGACGATGTCGTCGCCACCGGGTCCACCGTGGGGGAGCTGGCCCGGTTGCTGCGCCGTGCCGGGGCCGAACGCGTCGATGTATGGGCCGTGGCGCGGGCGGGGCGGAGCTGAGTGCCGGGCTTGGGGAGTGGCCCCGACCACATCCTTGTCATCGGGGCCGGCGCGGCGCTAGAGACGGAAGCGATGCATCAGTTCCTGCAGCTCGTTGGCGAGGCGGGCCAGTTCGTCGCTGGCTGACGCTGTCTGGGTGGCGCCGGCAGCCGACTGATCGGCGATTTGGCTGATGTTGACGATGTTGCGGTTGATCTCTTCGGCCACGGCGTTTTGCTCTTCGGCGGCGCTGGCGATTTGGGCGTTCATGTCGGATATGGTGCCGACCGCCTGGCTGATGCTTTGCAGCGCGTGCCCCGCATTGGCGGCGTAGTCGACGCTTTGCTGTGCCTTGCCGCGGCCGGCGTCCATCGCCTTCACGGCATTTCCCGCTGCGTCTTGCAGGCGGGCGATGATTTCCTGAATTTCCTGTGTCGACTGCTGTGTGCGGTTGGCGAGGGTTCGCACCTCGTCGGCCACGACGGCGAAACCCCGGCCCGCCTCGCCGGCGCGGGCGGCCTCGATGGCGGCATTGAGGGCGAGCAGATTGGTTTGTTCGGCGATGCCGCGTATCACGTCCAGCACCACGCCTATGCCGTTGGCGTCGTCCTTCAGGCGATCGATGACCCCGGCGGCCCGTTCGACCTCGGCGGCCAGATCGGCGATTACGTGTTCCGCCTGGCTCACTACCTGCCGGCCGGTGAGCGCTTCCTGGTTGGCATTGTGCGCAGCGTCGGCGGCATTGTTGGCGCTGCGCGCAACCTCCTGCACGGTGGCGGCCATTTGATTCATCGCGGTCGCCACCTGATCGGTTTCCGACTGCTGGCGCTGCGCACCGGTGCTGGCCTGTACCGTGACTGCGGAGAGTTGTTCCGCCGCCGCCGCGAGGCGGCCGGTGGAACCGGTCATCTGGCCTATCATGTCGTGCAGCTTTTTCACCATTTCACGCATGGCGCCGAGCAGCTGGCCGGTTTCATCATGGCTGTTCACCCGGATGTCGGCGGTGAGATCGCCGTCGGCGATGCCGTGCATGACGCCGATGGCGTCATGCAGCGGGCGGAAGGCGCGCCGGGTATACCAGTACAGTCCCAGCAGGCTGAGAGCCACGACCGCGAAGGTGGTGAAATAGGCGGTGCGGTCGATGAGCTGCTGGGCCCGGTAACTTTCGTTGTAGTCCTTGGCGCTGGCGAGCCAGGCGATGGTTTCGCCGTCGGCGCGGATGAGCGGCTGCACCACCAGTGAGTAATAGGCCTCGCCCTGCTGCACCATGTGCATGGAATGGGGCGCGGCAGTGGGCAACTGCAGCGGCAGGGCGTCGCGCATGGCCGCGTCGGTGGCGTATTCCACCGTGCCGTTGGCGGCGAGGATGAAAGCCTCGGCCTGATCGTTGTCCTTGAAGTCGTTGAGGGCGGCGGAGAGGTCATGGGTAAACACGCCGGCTCCAATCGGCTGGCCGCGAACGTAGAGGGGAAAGGCCACTACCAGGCGCAGTTGATTGTTCTGATCCCGCTCCAGCCCGCGCATGGTTTTCCGCTCCCGCAGTGCGGCCTGGGTGAGGGCAGAGGGCAGTGTGCCGCTGCGTTCGTCCGGCGCGGCAAACATGATCTCCATGTCGGGGCGGACGAGATACATTCCGCTCAGCACCGCCGAGGCGCTGAGGCGGTTGAACGTCGGACGCACGTTGGCCGCCAGGGCCTGTCGATCGTTCTGGCGCAGGCCCTCGATGGTATCGCGGTCGCGGGCGAGGCCGCCCATGCCGGATTGCATTTGATCGAGTTGCGCGGCGACGATTTTCTGCCACAGCGCCGCCTTGCCGCTGATGGTGGCGGCCTGGAAGCGTTCCTCTACGCGATCCTGGGACAGCCTGGCCGTGATCATGAGAACGGTGGTCACCAGAAGAATGGCCAGGACGGCTACGACGGTAATGCGAAACCTGAGAGTCATGAAGCGGCTCCTGTTGCGACCGGAGATGGGATTTCACGGGTTGGCGTGGACATGGCGGGGAGCCACGGAGGTCGTGCGCCGTTGTGTCGGTACGGGAGGGGCCCGGACCCGTGTGACGCGGGCCCGGGCCGGTACGAGACCTATTCCACCGGGTAGCCGGTGGCCTTCCAGTCGGGGAAGCCGAGTCGATAGTAGTGAATCTTGGTGAAGCCCCACTTCACGGCGCGTTCCGCGGCGGCGGCGGTGCGCCAGCAGCTGGTGCTGTTGCAGTAGAAGACGGCTTCGACATCCTTGCCGCCGAGCAGCTTGAGCAGGCTGGCTTCGGAGAAGGGGCTTTCGGCCTCGTTTTTCTGGATGGTGAGATTGACCGCGCCGGGGATGCGGCCCACTTCGTAGTCACTGGCTATGCGGACGTCCACAAACATGACGCCGCGTTCGAACAGCGCGTGGGCCTGGGCGGCGTCGACATAGGTCGTTCCCGGGATGGTCTCCGGAGAGACGTAGGTGGCGGCCAGGCTGCTGCCGGCGAAGAAGGAAAGCGCGAAGGCCAGAAGCGCGGCCAGGTGGCGGATAGTGCGGTTGTTAGTCATTATTTTTCCTCGCATATTTATTTTTCACGACCTGCCGGGCATAACGCGGCCCGGACAGGGGCGGCGACTCGCGTGCACCAAAGGGGGCGGACGGGTCGATAAATTGACATATATATAAATACTGCACTGACAGTATGGTTATAGCGTGTCCGTCATATTGATGACAAGGGGGCAGGCGGATCGTAGCGGCGCGACGTTTCTTCAGGGCTTGACACAGCGCCGTATGTTAATGAGAATCCTTCTCAGTAGCATTAAGCGGTAGAGCCATCGTGGCGCCGCGCCTTCACCAGCCAACGGAGCACATGGACCATGTCTTTATCCCGTAGCCTATTTCTGTTTGCCGCCGCCCTGGCGGCGGTGGTCGGCCTGGGTGGCCAGGCCCTGGCCGCCGGCGAGGTCAATCTGTATTCCGCGCGCCAGGAGGCGCTGATCAAGCCGTTGCTGGACAAGTTCAGCGCGGCGACCGGCGTCAAGGTCAACCTGGTGTCGGCCAAGGCCGACGCCCTGTTGCAGCGCCTGAAGAGCGAGGGCCGCAACAGCCCGGCGGACATCCTGCTGACCGTGGATGCGGGCAATCTGCACGCGGCGCAGGCGGCGGGCGTGTTGCAGCCGGTGCGCTCCAGTGTGCTGGAGGAGACCATTCCCGCCACCTACCGCGACCCCGCCGGCCACTGGTTCGGCCTGTCCATGCGCGCCCGCCCCATCATGTACGTCAAGGGCAGGGTCGACCCGGCGCAGCTGTCCACCTATGAAGCGCTGGCCGAGCCGAAGTGGAAGGGCCGCATCTGCATCCGTTCTTCCGACAACGTCTACAACCAGTCGCTGGTCGGCTCGATGATCGCCACCCGCGGCGAGGCGGCGACGGAAACCTGGGCTCGGGGTTTCGTCGCCAATTTCGCGCGCAAGCCCCAGGGCGGCGACCGCGACCAGCTCAAGGCGGCGGTGGCCGGCCAGTGCGACGTCGCCATCGCCAACACCTACTACCTGGCGCAGATGCTGGAGTCGGACAAGGCGGACGAAAAGGTCGTGGCGGAAAAGATCGGCGTGTTCTGGCCCAACCAGGGTGATCGCGGCGTGCACGTCAACATCAGCGGCGCCGGCGTCACCGCCGCCGCACCCAACCGCGACAACGCCGTACGTCTGCTGGAGTTCCTCGCCGGCGCCGAGGCACAGCAGTGGTATGCGGAAACCAATCAGGAATATCCGGTGCGTGACGGCATCGCGTTGAGTGCGACGCTGCGCGGCTTTGGCGAGTTCCGCGCCGACAACGTAAACATGGCCAGGCTGGGTGAAAACAATGCCGCCGCGGTACGGCTGATGGACCGTGCGGGCTGGCGGTGAGAATCCAGGTGCGCGGGGCGAGGGACGAGATACGAGGGGATGTATGCGCGTTGTGCACTCCTTCCCTCGCACCGTGTGCCTGGATTCCTGACCGTCCATGACGTCTGCTGCCGCCACATTCCCCGCCATTAAAACGCTGCCGCGTCCCGATCCCTGGCGCAGCGGCGTGGTGCTGGCTGCGCTGCTGCTGGCGCTGCCGGTGATCGTGGTGTTCAGTTTTGTGTTCGTGCCGGCGGGCGAGGTATGGCTGCACCTGAAGGAGACGGTGCTGCAGGAGTACATCACCAACTCGTTGGTGCTGCTGTTCGGCGTCGGCATCGGTGTGCTTGCCATCGGCATCCCGGCGGCGTGGATGGTGAGCCTGTGCGAGTTTCCCGGGCGGCGCCTGTTCGAGTGGGCGTTGCTGCTGCCCATGGCCATGCCGGCCTACATCATCGCCTACACCTATACCGGCATGCTGGATTTCGCCGGGCCGGTGCAGAGCGAGCTGCGTGCATGGTTCGGCTGGTCCTACGGCGATTACTGGTTCCCGGATGTCCGTTCCCTGTCCGGCGCGGTGCTGATGCTGTCGCTGGTGCTCTACCCTTACGTCTACCTGTTGTCGCGTGCCGCCTTTCTCGAGCAGTCGGTGTGCGTGCTGGAGGTGTCGCGCACGCTAGGCACCGGGCCGTGGGCCGGCTTCGTCCGTGTTGCGCTGCCGCTGGCGCGCCCGGCGATCATCACCGGCCTGTCGCTGGCGCTGATGGAGACGCTGGCCGACTACGGCACGGTGCAGTACTTCGGCCTCGCCACCTTTACCACCGGCATCTTTCGCACCTGGTTCGGCCTGGGCGACCCGGCCGCCGCGGCGCAGCTGTCGGCGGTGCTGATGAGTTTCGTGTTTGTGTTGATCCTGCTGGAGCGCTGGTCGCGCCGCCGTGCCCGCTTTCACCACACCAGTACGCGCTACTCCCACCTGCCGCGTTACCGGCTGCGCGGCTGGCGCCGCGTCGGCGCCATCGTCGGCTGTTCCATTCCGGTGCTGTTCGGCTTTCTGTTGCCGGCGCTGCAGCTGGGCGCCTGGGCGCTGGATACGGTTGACGATTGGCTGAAGGCGGATTTCTTCCTTCTGGTGGGCAACAGCCTGATGCTGGCGGCGTTCACCGCCGCGCTGGCGGTGGCGCTGGCACTGCTGATGGCCTACGGCCGCCGCCTGCGGCCATCGAAGCCGGTGAGTTTCGCGGTGCGCGTGGCCAGCATGGGCTATGCAGTGCCGGGTACCGTCATCGCCGTCGGCGTGATCCTGCCTTTTGCCTGGCTGGACAATACGCTTGATGCCTGGATGCGCGCGCAGTTCGATGTTTCCACCGGCCTGATCCTGTCCGGCACCCTCGCTGCGCTGGTGTTCGCCTACTGCGTGCGTTTTCTCGCCGTGTCGCTCAACACAGTCGAGGCGGGCCTGGGCAAGATCAAACCTTCGATGGACGATGCCGCGCGCTGTCTCGGCCTGCCGCCGCGCCGCGTGCTGCGCGAGGTGCACATGCCCATCATGCGCGGCAGCCTGCTTACGGCGCTGCTGCTGGTGTTCGTCGATGTGTTGAAGGAACTGCCGGCAACACTGATACTGCGGCCGTTCAACTTCAATACTCTGGCGGTGCGTACCTTTGAGCTGGCTTCGGATGAGCGCCTGGCCGACTCCGCCAGCGCCGCACTGGCCATCGTGCTGGCCGGCATCGTGCCGGTGATCCTGCTGTCGCGCACCATCGGCCGTTCGCGGCCGGGGTCTGGCGCATGATTCGGTCCGCGAATGAACGCGAATGGACGCAAATGAAGGCGAAGGCTCAACGCGGTGAGCGCGCGAGCAGGTCGCTCATCTATAACATCGCAATTATTCGCGTCCATGCGCGTTCATTGGCGGACACCAATTGTTTTGGGTCTATTCGCGGAACGGATATTGGCCGCACGGTTTAGTTTACAGGCGATCGGGAAATGACCACGCTGCTGGAAGTGCGGAACATCGATGTCGGCTACGGTGATCACACCGTGGTATTCGACGCCTCGTTGCACCTGAAAAAAGGGGCCATCGGCTGCCTGCTCGGACCCAGCGGCTGCGGCAAGACCACGCTGCTGCGCGCCGTCGCCGGCTTCGAGCCGGTGCAGCGCGGCCGCATCCTGCTGGCCGACGAGGAGGTGAGCCGGCCCGGCTGGACCCTGCCGCCGGAGAAGCGCCAGGTGGGCATGGTGTTCCAGGATTTCGCGCTGTTTCCCCATCTGAGCGTGGCCGACAATATCGCCTTCGGCATTCGCCGTTGGCCTGCCGACCGGCGCGCCGCGCGCGTGCAGGAATTGCTGCGGCTGGTGGGGCTGCCCCAATACGGCAAGAGCTATCCCCATGCCCTGTCCGGCGGCCAGCAGCAGCGCGTGGCACTGGCCCGTGCCCTGGCGCCCAAGCCGCGACTGCTGCTGCTCGACGAACCCTTTTCCAGCATGGACGTGGAGCTGCGCGAATCGCTGGCACGCGAGGTGCGCACCATCCTCAAGCACGAGGGGATCACCGGCCTGATGGTGACCCACGATCAGTTCGAGGCCTTCGCCATCGCCGATCGCATCGCGGTAATGCATGCCGGCCGTATCCTGCAATGGGACACTGCCTACAACCTCTATCACCAGCCCGCCGATCGCCAGGTGGCCGACTTCATCGGCCAGGGCGTGTTGTTGCAGGGCATGGTGGTGGGCGACACGATGGTGGAGACGCCGCTCGGTCCCATCGGCGGCAGGGTGCCGGAAGGCTGCCGCAAGGGCTGCGCGGTGGACGTGCTGATCCGTCCCGACGATTTGATGCTCGACCCCGGCAGCGCATTGCAGGCCGAGGTGGTGGACAAGGCCTTTCGCGGTGCGGTGTTTCTCTATACCCTGCGCCTGCCCGGCGGGGCGACCGTACTGTGCCAGGCGCCCAGCCATCATGATCACGCCATCGGTGAACGCGTCGGCCTGCGTCCCGACTTCGATCATCTGGCGGTGTTCCCTCGGCGGGAGTAGCGATGAGTTTTCATCGACCTGATACCCAATCATGAATCCCTTGTTCCTGCGTCTGCGCAGCTGGTTCACTCCGCGCCGTCTGCTGCGGCTGGGCGGCGAGTTGTTGCTGTTGCTGGCATTCATGCTGGCCGTCGAGGCCTATCTCACCCGCGATGCCGCGCGGGGTCCGGCGCCGGAGTTGGTCGCGATGCTGAGCGACGGCCGCCCCTTCGATTTGGCGCAGTTGCGCGGCAAGCCCGCGCTGATCTACTTCTGGGGCACCTGGTGCCCGGTATGCGGCGCGCAACAGGGGACCATCACCGGCCTCGCAGAAGACGTGCCTCTGCTTACCGTGGCCATGCAGTCGGGGACGGACGCGGAGGTGAACCAATACCTGGCACAGCACGGCCTGCATTGGCAAACGGTGGCCGACGGGCAGGGCGGCATCGCGCGGCAGTGGGGCGTGAGCGGCGTGCCGGCAGTGTTCGTGCTGGATGGTCGTGGCGATATCCGTTTCGTGACCCGCGGTTACACCACGGAGCTTGGTCTGCGGCTGCGCGTGTGGTGGGCGGGAATGTGACGCAGGTGTGCCGTGCGCTCACTCCTCCCAGCGGAAGTGCTTTTCGTGTATCAGCTTGAGGCAGACGTCGACCACCTCGGGGTCGTACAGGACGCCGCGTCCCTGTGACATCTCCTCCACCGCCGCCTCGATGCCCAGCGACGGGCGGTAGGGACGATGCGAGGAGATCGCCTCGACCACGTCGGCCACGGCGAGGATGCGCGCCTCCAGCAGTATCTCGCCGTCCTTCAATCCGCGCGGATAGCCGCTGCCATCCAGGCGTTCGTGGTGTTGCAGAATCATCTCGCTCACCGGCCAGGGGAAGTTGACGTCCTTCATGATGTCGTGGCCGACATCGGGATGGCTCTTGATGATGGCGTATTCGGTGGCGGTTAGGCGTCCGGGCCGGTTGAGGATTTCGGCGGGGATGTAGATCTTGCCGATGTCGTGGATGATGCCGCCGAGGCGGATGCCTTCCACCTGTTCCGGCGGCATGCCCATTTCGGCGGCGATGGCGCCGGCCAGGCGCGCCACGCGCTCCTGATGGCCGGCGGTATAGGGGTCACGTTTTTCCACGGTCAGCGCCAGCGCGCGCACCGTCTGCAACAGTGTTTCCGACAGCGCGCCGCGCATGGAGTCGCGTTCGGCGCGGGTGCGCTGCATGTGGATACCGTAGGCCAGGTCGTTGGCCAGCTCCTGCAACAGGCCCATCTGCTCGTCATCGAAGGCGGCGGACTCATCGGCAAAGACCGTCAGCACTCCGAGCGGCGTACCGCCGGCCTTGAGCGGCAGCATGGCCAGCGCATATGGTGCACCCCTGCTGAATACGCCCTCCCAGCAGTCGCACAGATCGATGCCATGGCTGGAATGGGCACGCTGCGCCTGCTCCTGTTCGATGGCACGACCCACCATCGAACATTCCAGCAGGCGCGCGGCGAAGTCCGCTTCCAGGCGCTGTGCCGCCGCGGCTTCGCGTGCTGCGACGGCAGCCAGCTCAAGGTGGTGTTGATCGCCGAAGCCCACCCAGGCGGCGCTGTAGCCGCCGGTGTCGATCAGCAGGCGGGTGATGCTGTGCAGCAATTCGTGTTCGCTGCCGGCGTGCACCAGTGCTTCGTTGCATTGGCTGAGGGTGCGCAGCGAACGGTTGGTACGTTCGAGCTGCCGGCGGCTGTTTTCCCGCTCGTTGATGTCGGTGAGTATGCAATGGGCCTGCTGAAACCGTCCTTCGCCGTCGTAGGCCGCGCGGCCGCTGAAGGAGATGAGCGTCGTCTCGCCGTCCAACGGCAGCGTCTCGAAAATGATGTCCTGCGCCTCGCCGCGGTCCTTGAAATCCGCATAGGCCTTCTGAAAGTCGATGCGGGATAGCGGACTCAGGAATTTCCCGAACGGCTGACCGATGGCCTCGTTGCGCGAAATGCGGAACTGGTCGAGCCAGGCCTGGTTGATCTCGAGCAGGCGGCCTTCGCCGTCGAGCGCCTGATAGGCCAGCGGCGCATGCTCGAACAGATGGCGGAAACGCCGCTCGCTCTCCGCCAGCGCCGCCTCGGCCTGGCGCCTTTCGGTGATGTCGTGAACGATGGAGTAGAGGATGGTCTGGGCGCCGATCTCGATGGGGCCGGAGTGGACCTCCACGTCGCGTATCTCGCCGGATGCAAGGCGATGACGGAAATAGAAATGATCGCGGCGCTCGCTGTGGGCACGGGCCATTTCCTTGTTGATCTCTTCCTGCGACAGGGTGTTGATGTCGTAGATGTGCAGCTGGAGAAACTGCTCGGTGCTGTAACCGTAGAATTTCTGCGCCGCGCGGTTGGCGTCGATGATGTGGCCGTCGTGCGGGTCGATCAGCAGTTCCACCGCCTTGTTCATTTCGAACAGCTGGCGGAAGCGGTGTTCGCTCTCGCGCAGCGCCCGTTCCGCCGCCACCTCGCCGGTAACGTCGCGGCCGATGGCCAGCGAGCCGATGGTGGTGCCGTCCTCGTTGGTGAGGGTGCGCGAGTTCCAGGAGATGATCTTGTCGCTGCCGTCCTTGCAGCGGATGGTGGTCCGGAAGTTGGTGACCTGCTCTCCGCGCTGGAGGATGGCGGCGGCCTTGGCCGCCACGCCGGCGCGGTATTCGGCATCGGGGTAGAGCCACTCCCAGATGTGTGCGCTGCCCAACACCTCGTCGCGGCCGTAGCCGCTGATGCGTTCCGCCGCTTCGTTCCACAGGGTGACCCGGGCCGCGGTATCCAGTGTGTTGATCCAGATGTCGGCGCTTTCAATGATGCTTTGCTGGAATTGTGTAAGCTGGCGGATTTGGTGCTCCGCCTCGCGCTGGAGCGATATGTCGTTGATGATGGCGATGAAGCCGAGCAGCCGGCCCGCGGCATCGCGGCGGTAATCCCAGTCCACCCGCACCTGCAGCACACTGCCGTTGGTGTGTTGCACCTGGCCGAGATAGGCAACGGGATCCGGCTGCACTTCCACCAGTTCATGCAGAAAGGCCTGCATCTGATCCCGTTGCGCCGGGTCCGGCAGCATCTCCCACACCGGCCGTCCCAGCAGTTCCGCCTGGTTCATCCCGGTCATGCGGCAATAGGCGGGATTGGCGTAGGTAAGTGTTCCGTTGGTATCGAGCTCCTGCACGCCGCTGGGCAGTGCGTTGAACAGGGCCTCCAGGTGGTGTTGCGCCATCGCCGTTGCGTCGTTGCCCTGTTGCAGCTGCCGCAGGGTACGGTGGATAACCTTGTAGAGCAGCAGCCCGGTGAAGACGACAAAGCCCCAGCCCTTCGCCATCTGGATGACGCCGAGTATGCCGGGGTCGGGGGATAGGGCGATGGCAGCGAGATCGCTCAGGCCTATCCATGCCGCGCCTGCGGCGACGTAAACCAGGCTGATCTTGAGGGCGTTGCTGCGTGCGTTCATCGCGGGAGCCATGGCCAGATATAGCTAAAACTCTAGCGCGGTCCCTGCGTCGGGGATAGTTATGGCGAGGGGAGGTTTCCCTGTTCCGCCCGTCAGCCGGGCCGGTGTGGGCGGCTCAGCAATGTGCTTGCAGTTTACACAGGAAATCAAAGGCAATGCCACAGAAGACGGCGATGCCGAACCAGAGGTTGTTCACGTAGGCGCGGCGGTAACCCTGATCGCTGGCGGCGGCCATGAGGTACTGCTGGTATGTGCCGAGAGCAGCGGCAGTGACTATTCCCAGAGTCATGAAGATGCCGAGCTTTTCCTGCTGGCCGGCAAGCCAGAGGGCGGCGAGGGCGAACAGTTGCAGCAACGCCACCAGCCAGCGGTCGGCGGTGCCGAACAGCATGGTGATGCTCTTGATGCCGAGGCGCGCGTGCTGTTGCAGGTGCAGCGCGGCGTACTGGGTCAGCGCGGCGCTGATCCACAGCACCGCGGCGGTGTAGATCAGCCAGGCGGTCTTGCCGGGCAGGGCGCCGCTGGCGGTGATGCCGGCCAGGGCGGCGCTGGCAAAGGCCAGCGCCAGCAGCAGTTCGCCGAGAAAGGTGCGGCGGCGCAGGACGAGGAAGGCGAGGCCGAGGACGGCGGCCGCCGCGGTCACCAGCAGGGTGGGCCAGCCGAGCAGCAGCAGCAGCGCCAGGGACAGGGCCAGTTCGGCGACGGCAAGCACGCGCAAGGGCTTGGGCAGGGCGCGCAGCACGGCGGCGAGGGTGTGTTGCGGCCGCGCCAGCAGGGCGGTGGCGAGGTCGTGGACCAGCCAGGCGGCGGCGCGCACGCTAAGCAGCGCCGGCAGCAGCAGGATCACCGTGAGCGGCGCCGGCTTGCCGTCGGCGCCCAGCCAGAGTCCCCACAGTCCGAGCAGCCACAGCAGGCCCAGATCGGTCGGCCGGTGCAGCCGGGCGAGACGCAGCCAGGGCAGCAGGCGTTCATTCCAGAGCTGGACGCTCATGGGGCAGTCACTCCGGGCAAAAACATCTCGCATACCAGCAGGGGTTTGTCGCGCAGATAGAACAGCGAGCGCCGTCCCCAGATGGCGTCGTCGGTCAGCGGCTGCGCGGCGGTGGCCAGGGAGAACAGCGGCTGGCCGCGCACGATGCGCGCCACTTCCAGTTCGCCGCGCCGCATGCTGGGGTCGCTGAACAGCAGCCCGCCGAGGGGGCGCTCGCCGAGGTGGCCGAGGCGGCGCTGTGGGCCGGTAAGGGTGGCGGCGGGAATGATGGTGCGGGCGAACACCCACGGTTGCGTGCCGCACATCAGCCTGACTTCGCGTACCAGTACGTGGCGGCCCGCCTTGATGCCCAGCACCCGCGCCTCACTCAGCAGCGGCAGCTCCCAGTGCTGCCGCACCACCTGCACGCCGAAGCCGCTGCCGCAGGCCTGTTGCAGGCGGCGCGTGAGCGAGGAGGGGTCGAGCAGCCAGGACCACATGTTTGCCGGCACGACACTGCGCCGCAGGCGGCGCGGTGCGTGCCAGACGGGTTCGGTGCTGTGTTTGCCGTAGTTGTCCAAAATACGAGTTTCGGGTTTCTAGTTTCAGGGATATGGGTCAGTGCTGTTTCGAAACCGGCAACTCGAAACTCGCAACTGATTCGCCCGGGGCGAATCATACCTCGCCGTAGCGGGTCGCCGCACCGACCCAGCGGCGAATCAGCAGCGCCGCCTGCTGCGGCCAGCGTTTCAGCAACAGGTCGGCACTGCGGCTGGCCTCGGCCAGCAGCGACTGATCCCGTTGCAGATCGGCTATGCGCAGCTGCAACAGGCCGGTCTGGCGCGTGCCCAGCACCTCGCCGGGACCGCGCAGCTCCAGGTCCTTGCGGGCGATCTCGAAGCCGTCCGAGGTCTGCCGCATCACCGCCAGCCGCTCCTTGCCCTGCTGCGACAACGGGCCGTGGTACATGAGCACGCAATGGCTCTCGGCGCTGCCGCGGCCGACGCGGCCGCGCAGCTGGTGCAGCTGGGCCAGGCCCAGGCGCTCGGCATTCTCGATGATCATCAGGGAGGCATTGGGCACGTCGACGCCCACCTCGATGACGGTGGTGGCCACCAGCAGGTCGAGGCCGCCGTCCTTGAAGGCGGCCATCACCTGTTCCTTTTCCTCCTGCTTGAGACGGCCGTGCACCAGGCCGATACGCAGATCGGGCAGGGCCTCGGCCAGCAGGGCGGCGGTGTCCTGCGCCGCCTGGGCGGCCAGGGTTTCCGACTCTTCGATCAGGGTGCACACCCAGTAGGCCTGGCGCCCGGCACGGCAGGCGGTGTGCACCCGCTGCACCACCTCGTCGCGGCGGTTGTCGGGGAGCACCACCGTCTCCACCGGGGTACGTCCCGGCGGCAGCTCGTCGATGACGGAGCAGTCCAGGTCGGCGTAGGCGGTCATGGCCAGGGTGCGCGGGATCGGCGTCGCGGTCATGATCAGCTGGTGCGGGTAACGTCCGCCGCTCTTGCCCTTCTCGCGCAGGGCGAGGCGCTGGTGCACGCCGAAGCGGTGCTGCTCGTCGACGATGACGAGGCCCAGATCGTGAAACTCCACACCCTCCTGAAACAGCGCATGGGTACCCACCGCCACGCGCGCCGTGCCGTCGGCCAGTCCGGCGAGCATCTCGCGCCGCGCCCGGGTCTTGAGCTTGCCCGCCAGCCATGCCACCTCGATGCCCAGCGGGGCGAGCCAGCGGCTGAAGTTGTGGAAGTGCTGTTCGGCCAGCAATTCGGTGGGAGCCATCACCGCCGCCTGGCAGCCGGCTTCGACCGCCTGCAAGGCAGCCAGCGCCGCCACCACGGTCTTGCCCGAACCCACGTCGCCCTGCACCAGCCGCTGCATGGGATGCGGCTGCTGCAAATCGTGGGCGATCTCCGCCCCCACCTTCTGTTGCGCAGCGGTGAGCGGAAAGGGCAGGGCGGCGAGAAACTGTTTCCGCAACGCGCCGTCGCCGCGCAGCGGCGGCGCCTTGTGCCGCTGCGCCTGGGCGCGCAGGCGGCGCAGGCTCAGGGTGTGGGCCAGCAGTTCCTCGAAGGCGAGGCGGCGCTGCGTCGGGTGCGAGCCCTCGGCCAGCAGCGACAGCGGCGCATCCGGCGGCGGCCGGTGCAGGTAACTGACGGCTTCCCGCAGGGTGGGGAAGCCGAGGCCGTGCAGCAGTTCCGGCGGCAGGTGATCGGCCAGGGGCAGGCGGCCGTCGTGCAGCCAGGCCAGCGCCTGGCCGGTGAGGCCGCGCAGGGTGAGCTGCTGCACGCCCTCGGTGGCGGGATAGAAGGGGGTGAGGTGTTCTTCCACCTCGGCCGGACCGTCGCCGTTCACGCGGCGGAACTCCGGGTGGATCATTTCCATGCCCACGGTGCCGGGGCGCGCCTCGCCGTAGCAGCGCACGCGGGCGCCGCGGGCCAGGGATTGCTGCATGGCGGCGCTGAAATGGAAGAAACGCAGGGTGAGCGAGCCGCTGCCGTCGCTGATGCGCGACAGCAGCATGCGCCGCTTGCCGAACTTGATCTCGGTGAGCAGCACCTCACCCTCGATCACCGCCTCGTCGCCGGGACGCAGGGTGCCGATGGGTACCACGCGGGTACGGTCCTGGTAGCGCAGCGGCAGGTGGAACAGCAGGTCCTCCACCGTGTGGATGCCGAGGTGTTCCAGCCGCGCGGCGAGGCGCGGGCCCACGCCCTTGAGGGCGGTGACCGGGGGGGAGTCGCTGGTATCCATCGGTTCGGTGCGGGTGTCCGGCCGGGCCGGCTTGGGCAAAATCCCTTTCAACAGGTGGCTGGAATCATCATTGGTGCGTCAGCGCGGGTGGGTGCGGAAACCTCCCGCCTTGCACAGTCGACAGTTTACAGACTGCGGCAGCGCCCGCTGATGAATTTTCACCCGGCGCTATTCCTGGCGCCGCTGCTTCAGCCGTTCCGTCAGCGCCTGCAGGGGCCGCTGCTGGTGACGCTCGGCGGCGGGGGATACGGCGGCATGGAGCGTGGCGCCGTCGCCCTCCAGGCTGCCGCGTTTCTGCGCGGCGGCCACTTCGCGCAGGAAGCGGTCCTTCACCGAGGGCTGCCCGGCGTAGGCGTCCAGCGGGGCGAACGCCGCATCGATGAGATCGAGGCGCTGGCCGGGGGCCGGGTGGGTCTTGAACAGAAAGGCGAGGGAGCCGTCCTTGGGATTCATGGCGCCCAGGGTTTGCAGGGTGGCCGGCAGGCCGTAGGGGTCGTAGCCGGCGCGGGTGGCGATGACCACGCCCATGCGGTCGGCTTCGTGCTCGTCGTTCTTGTCCAGGCCGCGGGCATACAGCTCCTTGAAGCCGCCGGCGATCTTGTCCAGCTTGGCGCGATCCTCGCCGCCCATGCGGGTGCCGGCGATGCCGACGGCGAGGTCGAGACGGGCGCCCTTCTGCACCGCCTGCAAGTGATGCTTGCGCACCACGTGGGAACACTCGTGGGCCAGCACGCCGGCCAGTTCCGCCTCCGAGCCCATGCGCAGCAGCAGGCCCTTGGTGACGAAGACGTAGCCTCCGGGCGCGGCGAAGGCGTTCACGTCCATGGAGTCGAGCAGGCCGAAGCGCCAGTCGATGTCGGGGCGTTCGGTTTGCAGCGCCACCCAGCGGCCGACGCGGTTGACGTAGCGTTGCAGCGCGTCGTCCTTTACCAGCGGCACGGCGCCGAGCAGCACGGCGGCGGCCTCGCGGCCGATGGTGCGCTCCTGTTCCGGCTGCACTTCGCCGAAGGCATCCTTGGCCGACTTCAGCAGGCCGCCCAGATCGATCTCGTTGCCGCCACTGCCGCCGAACATCTTGTCGAAGGGGCCGGCCACGGCGGCGGCGCTGACGGCGAGTGCCGCCGCGAGGAGCAGGGGTTTGAATGCGGCGGCCATGTCAGTTGCTCTCCCAGGGGAAGGGACTGGTGGTGTTGGTCTGCGGCTTGGGCTTTTCCTCCGCTTTCTTCGGGTCGGGCAGGTAGGCGATCTTCTGCGCCTTCAGCTTCTGTTCGGCGGCGTAGCGGCGCGCATCGTCGGCCGGGACGGCGAGGGTGTCGAGTTTCTCCACCGCCTTGGGATCGGGCACTGCGTTGGTGACGTCGGCGGCATCCAGGCCGCGCACACCGGTGGCGACGGTGACGCCGCTGGAGCCGGAGCGTCCGGTATTGAGGAATTGCAGTGCGGAGCCGACGCCGGTATCGCCCGGCTTGGCGCTGCCGTCGCCCAGACGCAGGGCGGTCATGCGCACCCAGCCCTGCTTGCCGCCGGCCTTCACCTTGTACCAGCCCCCTTCGCGCGCCTGCACGTCCACCACCGCCTTGACCGCCAGCGGGGCAAGTGTCGCGGCGTCGCTGAAAGGTTTGGCCTTGAGTTCGGTGGCGCGTATTACATGGGCGGGATCGGCCTGGGCGGCGAGGCTCAGGCCGCACAGCAGGAGCGTCAGAAGCGGTCGTTTCATTGCAATCCTCTCTGCAACATCTTTCGCAGGCCGGATAGCGTCGCGGTGTCCGGCGGGGCGTGCCCGATACCGCTGCGCTATATCGGGCCTACGATGATAAAGGCATGTTCCGCTTCCTGCGTGGTTCGTACAAACGCACTTCCTGGGTACGCTCCTATCAACAACTGGTACGTAGGGTGGATAAGCGTAGCGCATCCACCGGCCGGCAGTGTGGTGGATACCTGGCTTGCTACGTGCATCTACGTTTTTCGGCGCGGCTCGTAGAGGCGGACTTCCTGGGTACGGCCTTTCACCTTATAGGAACCGTGGTCGATAAAGTCAAACGCGTCGCCGCACAGGGCGCGTGTGTCGGCGGAGACCAGCACGCGCGCCACGCCCTTGGTCTGGCCCTCGATGCGGCTGGCGAGGTTTACCGTGTCGCCGATGGCGGTGTAGTCGAGGCGGTTGTCCGAGCCGATGAAGCCCACCACCGCCGGGCCGGTGTGGATGCCGATGCCGACGTCGAAGTGTTCGCCGGAGGGGCCGAGGTGATGGCGGAATTCCTCCAGCGTGTCGCACATGTCCAGAGCGGCACGGACGGCATTGGCCGCCTGGTCGGCATCGTCCACCGGTGCGCCCCAGAAGGCCATGATGGCGTCGCCGATGAATTTGTCCATGGTGCCGCCGTGTTTGAAGATCACCTTCACCTGGCGTGAAAAGTAATCGTTGAGCAGATCGACGATCTCTTCCGCTGTGTGCTGTTCCGACAGGGTGGTGAAGCCGCGGATGTCGGAGAACAGCACGGTGAGCTGTCGGCTCTGGCTCTTCAGCGTCAATGCCGATTCGCCCTGCGCCACCAGATCCCGCACCACGCGCGGATCGAGAAAGCGGCTGAATATCTGCACCGAACGTTCGCGCTCGCGCTTCTCGCGCAGCCAGGCATGCAGCGCGGCGGCGACGTAATACAGCCAGCCGAACACCAGCGGCGTGAACAGCGGCAGCACCCAGCGCAGTTGCAGCGCGCCGTACTGCAGGGCGGCGAACAGCGGCGTGATGAACAGCAGGCCGAGGCCGATGCGCAGCGGATTCTGGCGGCGGAAGGCCAGCAAGAGCGTGCCGAGCAGCAACAGCGTGACCACCGCCGGAACGGCTCGCGGCAGCGCGCGCAGTGCGTCGTCGTGTTTCAGGTTGTCCAGCGCGGTGGCGACGATCTCCACCGCCGGGAAAAGACTGCCCATGGAGGTGCTGCGCAGATCGTGCAGGCCGGCGGCGGTGGAACCGATGATGACGATCTTCCCGGCGAATTCGTCGCGCGCCCGTTGCGGTTCGCTGCGGCCCAGGTCTTCATAGATGTCGGCGAAAGGAACGCGGGTGTAGCTGAGCGCCGGGCCGCGCCAGTTGAGCAGCAGATCGGGCGTATCCGGCAGCGCATACCCCAAATCGGCGGCGACGCGCGCCGGCAGCGACGGGATCTGCCAGCCGTAGGCATCGAGGTGAAGGTGATAGCGGCGGCCGACGCCGTCGGCGTCCTCGGTGTAGTTGATGGCGCCGAGGCGGCCGGTCTGCGCCAGGGACGGCAGCGGCAGCAGCAGGGCAACGCGGGCGTCGTCCCGGGCCTGCGGCCCGCGCCGGATGCCGAGGGCCGCGCCGTACTGTGCCAGCGGCAGGCCGTTGGCATCGTTGTCGGCGAGGCGCAACAGCGGGAAGTAGATGTTGTCGTGCTGCTGTGCCACCTCCGCCAGCCAGGCATCGCCCTCCGGGGCATTGACGTCCGGGTCGGTGAACAGGATGTCGAAGGCCACAGCCGCCGGCTGTTGCCGTTCGATGCCTTCCAGCAGTTCCGCGAACACCGCGCGCGGCCAGGGATAACGGCCGGCCAGCGGCGCCATCCGATCCAGGCTGTGCTCGTCGATATCGATGATGACGATGTCCGGGTCAGGTACCTGCTGCTGCGCGTTCAGCCGCAGCAGCAGATCGCCGTAACGGGATTCCAGGGTGGAAAAAAGCCCCGGCCCCGCGAACTCCGCAGCCAGCAGCAGCAGTGCCGCGGCGCTGATGCGCAGCAGCGGATCGCCCAGCCAGCCGCGCGGCTCATTCATGCCGTCAGGCACCCAGCTCCATCACGCCGTCCATCTCCACTGCCACGCCCTTGGGCAGCGCCGCAACCTGCACGGCGGCACGGGCCGGATAGGGCTGGGCGAAGTATTCGGCCATGACCTCGTTCACCAGCGGGAAGTGCGCCAGATCGGTGAGGAACACATTGAGCTTGACCATGTCGGCCAGCGAACCGCCCGCCGCCTCGGCCACCGCCTTCAGATTGTCGAACACGCGGCGCACCTGCACCCGCATGTCGCCCTGCGCCAGCTCCATGGTCTCCGGCACCAGCGGGATCTGCCCGGAGAGGTAAACGGTGTTGCCGACCTTTACCGCCTGGGAATAGGTGCCGATGGCCTTGGGTGCCTTGTCGGTATGGATGATCTGCTTCGCCACGGAAAACTCCTTGTTGGGTTGTCGATGGGTGGATCATACCGCACGGCGGGTTGGGCTGCCGCCAGGGCCGGTTACCCGCCAAGCCGATGCGGTGCCATGCCTGAATAGGCGCTCCGAAATACTGTCCACCGGTATCTCCTTCTCCCTCAGGGAGAAGGCTGGGATGAGGGGTGATATGGTCAGTATTTCGGAACACTTATATAGACGCTTCAGGGTAGCTTGAACTCTATGGGCTTTTACGCGTTAATGCATAGGCGTCCGGCCGCCAGGCCGGGCAAAGACATGACTCAACGGAAGGAAAGGGAGAATTCCGCATGCACGCCGATCGGGAAAAGGAAGCCAGAGACCTGGAGCGCAAACTGCTCTGGGTCAGCATCATCGATACCCCCGGAGCCATACTCGTCGGGCTCGCCCTGTACGGCAAGTTCGGCGCCAACGGCAATGCCTTCCACCCCCTGCTCAATAATGATTCCGTTCTCGCGGCGATGTTCGCCGTGGGCGCTACGATCATGGTCTGGGGTGGCTGGCAGGTAGTCACGATTTCCAGGCGCCGGGCGGAACTGCTGGGGCAGCGTTGATGGTGATAGAGGCTATTCGTGTTCTATCTCTGATCATCCCCTTACGACGGAGTTAGCATAAATAACTGTTAGACCTGAAAAAGAGATAATCATGCAGATTTCACGAATTCGAGCGTGGCTTAAAAGAAATAAAGTATTTTTTGAAATTTTCTCGTCATCTCTGCTTGGTGTTGCAGCAATAGCCGTAGCATGGGCTTCATATTTAGTTAGCGAGTCTCAGCTTCGCGTATCAGAAATAGCAACGGAGCCCCACTTTTACATCGAGACGACGCTATATCGAGACACGGAGTCAAATTCCTATAATGAAAGTGAATTGCGCCTGTTCAATGCCGGCGCACCAGTTCACAATATTTCTGCTAACGTAAAGTCGTTCATTAAGGTGAACCTGTTTAAAGAAGGGGTTTGGCCAATTTATGTGCCGGTAGTTGGTTATTATTTTGCGCAATTTCCCAATCACTCGCCAAAGGGTCTAATCGCGACATTTAAAGGGCACAAAAATAATTATTATGCTTCGCAGTTGCATTTTTCGGCATTGCGTCCTGAAGTTATGAAAGGCCGTCCGCATTTTGAGCACACCTTCGTTCATGTTACTACAGTGAACTACCAGTCTCCGTTTGGTGATCGACGAAAGTTGGCGTTCTTAGGTAGGGATCAGGTTGATTTGTTAGTAGTAGAACCAATTCTCGAAAAGTACGAGAAGTTCCGTCCCATCGAGATTGAGAAGTTAACTGTAGACGCGTTACTTCAAGCAGTTGATGAGCAAGTTAGCGCTAACAATGCCGTCAACTAGACGCATTTCTCGTTCGTGTTGTTCGCTACAATGCGCCTGCTACGGCTGGCGTTATGGATAAAGAGAAATGAAAAGTGGCCAGTACCCCTAAACTTGGTTTAAAGGTACTGGCCACTTAAAGTTTCGGTTAATGGGAGACGCGTTGCGTTCTGCGCTTCGCGCCGCACAACTGGAACGTTAGCTATAAAAAACATGCAAAATTCACAGGAGATTTAGAATGAGCAAATGGTCAGTAGCGATTGTCCCGAATAATCGGCCTGCATATGTTGCCGAACCGCTTGAGGGTGAAAGCGGGGTTGAAGACATTGTTCTCGAAGCGATAGTTGCATGGCAGGTCATCTACGACCATAGTTCTGATACAGAGGTGGCGTCCGCGGTACCGGTTACCATCCATTCTAGCTTGCCGAGCACATATGCTGTGTATTACAGCGATACTCATGCATGGAGTGAGCCTGAAGGCACAATGGGCAAAGGCTTAGATGATTTGCTAGTAGAGTTTAGAAGTAGGCATGAACGTTCAAATGGCTAACAAGCCCGTCAACAAGGGCAGGCAAAAGCATCGCGTGTTCCTCGCGATGCTTTTGCCTGCCTGTTACGCTAAGCGTTAGCCCTATGATGACATTACGCCTGTCCAATCTTGACGATGTCTTTGAGATGGATGTCTCTCCCGATGAAGACCCGTCCCTTCAGAGCTTCGGAGATGCACGTTTAGCACTGCGATTCCGTTCCGCGGGATTTGAGGCGCAAAACGAAGTATGGGTTGATGCAGAAGCGATGCGGCAGTTTGTTCGTGACCTATCGAACCTAAACCGAGCACTAAAGGGAGAGGCAAAGCTGGAGGCAATTTCTCCAGACGAGCTTGGTTTGCGAATCGCTTCAGTTTCGTCGAGAGGGCATTTAGGGGTGAGTGGCTCGATGGGTTACCTGGTTCAGAGGAATAACAGTGCTTTCTGGCACTCCATTTCTTTCGGGTTCGAGTTCGAGCCTTTGCAGCTTGAAGGGGCCGTGAGGGTGCTTGGGCAGCGATATGCGGGCTAACCAGTCGCTCAGCCCGACGCCGGTAAGGCTAGCGCCTCTTCATGCAGCGGCAGCGGCGCGGGCTAGCTAGGCGTTGGGCACCTTAGGAGGCCGCAGCTTGGAAACATTGCTTCTGCAATTCTTCAGCGCACTGGTAGGCGGTCTGATCGTCTATGTCTTCGGCATCCGTAAGCTATCTGTCGAGCTTCGAAACGCCTTCATCCAGAAGCAAATGTCTGAGTTCTACTCGCCAATTGCCGGCTACCGCAAGCGAATAAGGGCCAAATCTGAAGTGCGGGGAAAGGTATCTGCCGCTGCGAGTGAAGTGTGGACGGAACTATGCGCTCCGTATTCGGAAGCCAAGCAGCCCATGCTCAATCATGAAGAGCTATACGCACCCTTTGGCAAGATCATTGAGTACGACAACAACCAACTGCGCGAAGAGCTAATGCCCTTGTATCGAAAGATACTCGACCTCTTCACCGAAAATTACTGGCTCGCTGACGAAGACACCCGAGCCTACTACCAAGACTTCCTCGAATTCGTTGAAATATGGGAACGCTACTTGGCCGAGGCATTGCCAGGCGAAGTGATACGGAAGCTCGAACACTCTGAGGAAAACGTTCTGCCCTTCTACGAACATGTCGAACTGAGGCTCTCTGCTCTTCAGGAAGAAATCAATGCCAAGAGCTTTTGGAAGTTGCGTCTATGACAAAGGCACCCAACCCGGCAGTCGAGCGGACCTGCGCGAAAATCCGCGCAGGCCGCTCACTTCTATGTTAGGCAATCAAAGTAAGGAACCATGATGAATGATGAGCTAGCCCGACTTATGGATCAGTTGGAACAGTCAAAAGAGAAAACTAGCGAGCATTCGATTTCCTCCAAGATCAATAAGGCTACCGAAGAAGATCAAAGCCCAGAAGCTATTGCCGAAAGACTTGCGTTTGGGTTTTGCGAGGATTACTTGGATAAACAGAGTGGCTGGGGCACATATTATGGCCCGATGATGGTATGGGTTGGTGATGATGGTAAAGCCTACGAAAGCCCGAGTCTTTCCTTGGTTAACGACAACATTGTTGATTATTGGGTAGCCCGTTCACAAAACACCAAAAATCCGATGATGAAAGCCCGATATTCAGGGCTTGTGTGGGATCTTTCAGAAGCTGCCATTGGCAAAAAGCCAGATTACAAAATCGCTATCAATTATGTAAATGCCCTTCTTGATGTCACCGATAATGATCTATGCGAACATCCAACTGAAGCTATTACGAAAGTCAAAAGAGCGTATAGAGTGGCTTCCGCTTTAAATAACTCTAATTTGATTAAAAATTGCATTGAGAGTGCCATTAACCTTGAAGACAGAATTGCAGAAGATGATAAGGCCGGCCTCTGGGGCTTTTGTTTTGAGCTTTTTGTGTTAGGTAAATGTAGGGATTTGTCTGAATCTCAAGAAAAGAAACTAATAGAGGACCTCGAGTCTCGATTGGCAAGAGTTTCTAAAGATTGCTCCCCTTGGGTTTGCGAGTCAGCAGGTATTCCGCTGGCCACCTATTATCGCAGCAAAGGAATGGACGCTGAGGTAACCAGGGTAGTTGATGTTGTTGGGCGATGTTTTGAGGGTGCGTGTGAAGGTTCCGCAGCAATGCAGGCTTCTTCTTGGCTTCAGCACGTACATGATGTCTATATCAGCTTTAACATGAAAGAAGGCGCGGAAAGAGTTTCAAAGAAAATTTCGGAGGTTGGGCCGGAAGTTGTAGAAAGCATGCAAGAGTTTTCTCACAGCATGGAGATCCCTAGAGAAAAGCTCGATGCGTATCTGGACTCTATGACGAGTGGTGGCCTTGAGAAAACCCTCAATAGGATTGCGATACAGTTTCTCCCAAAAAAGGATCAGGTGCAGCAACAAGTGCTGGAGCTGGCCAAGAATCACCCGCTAACCTATTTATTTACCAAAACTCTGCAAGACCATAAAGGTAGACCTGTAGCAACTATTGGTAGTATTGAAGACGATTTAGAAGGAAATGTTATTCATCAGCTTTCCCAGAATATGGGTATAGACTCATTCTTTCTCAGGCATTCCTTTAACAAAACCTTAGAGGTTTATGGGGTGAGTGCAGATGACGTAACGAACTTTATTCTGAAATCACCGATATTTGAAGAGTCAAAAAAGGATATCGTGCAAAAAGGCGTGAAAGCTTACTTGGAAGAAGACTACATGTCTGCAATCCATATTCTGGTTCCCCAGGCAGAAGCTGCGATCAGGACACTAGTTGAGTTAATGGGTGGGGCAACATTGCGAAGGAATCGGCAGGGTGGTTTGCAGTTAAGAACGTTTGATGACCTGCTCAGAGATGAAAGCGTTGAAAATTGTTTTGGTGTAGACACGTCTTTCTATTTCAGAATGCTTCTCACTGACCAAAGAGGGTGGAATCTGAGAAACGACGTATGCCATGGGATTAGCCCAGTGGGTGCATTTAATTATTCAACTGCAGACAGAGTTATGCATGTAATGCTTTGTCTTTCACAAGTGAGAGAGAACAATGCCTAACAAAGTGCTGCTGTCGGACAAATTTTCCGCTACGCTCCAAATTTTCCGCAGAGCACGGCGTTAGGCGTTCATCAGATGACCTACACCACTTATCGCCATCTCGCTATTGAAGGCGCAAAGCCTCCTCCAAGCGATTCAGAGCTTCGTGCAATTGAAGATGAGCTAGGCGCGAAGCTGCCGCCCTCTTTTAGAGAATATCTAAATGCCGCAAATGGTGGGTATTTGGAATATGTCATTGATGTGCCTACCGGCACAGGGCAAGTCGAAGGCTTGTCCTTTTGTGGGCTATTCTCCGCGGATATCGGCACTTTTTGCGACGAAACATTCATCGGAGAAATTCGATCGGGTCGCGAGTACGCAAAGATTACCAAGGGCGTGCTGCCCTTTGCCCGGGACGGAGGCGGGTCAGTTGTCTACCTCGACCTTACTCCGCAGGGCAACGGTCGCGTAGTTGCGTTCGTTGAAGGCTTGCCGGGCTGGGCAGGCAAGCGGACTGAATCAACCTTTATTGAGGTTGCCTCGTCATTCGACGAGTACGTGAACAAGCTCAGAGTCGATATCGAGGCAGTAATTGATCACCTAGAAAACGACGCCACGGAGCTTTCTCACGTCATGGCTACGGAGGAATGGCTCGACATCGGGCTGCCGAATTGGCGAACCAACGTGTCCCTCATAGGGGCTATTCAATCCGCCAGAGAGCGCATAGGCAAAGAGTCATAGCCATGCGCACGCCTAACCCGTCGGTCAACCCGACCGCCCAAAAGCTGCGCTTTTGGGTCCCCTCCGCGCTGCGCGCTCCGGCGGCGGGTTACCTCCAACGTTAGGCTAAAAAATTCAGATGTCGCGGAAAACGTATCGAAAAGGAATTGACCCTGGCATCGAGTCCGTTAGGCCATGGATAGAGCTGTGGTATGGAGATTCATCAGAACTAGATATTGAATTAGTACAAATATCTATTCCCCATATCGAACCTGGCGGTGTCGCAAATACAGATAAATATAGAAAAGCCTTTCGTGGAAAAGAAACCCCTCTGCACGGGTTGCTAAAGTATGCAGCATACGAATGGCTTGATGCCTGCTGCCATGAAGAGCCTGTATATGAACAACAAATATATATCCCGATTGAAGAAATAACTAATTTAGTAACGCATGTCGGAACCTTTGATCCAACAATCCCTCAGCTTATTGAGAAAGGTCGAACTGACGTCTGGGCTGGTGATGGGCTGATTATTATGGCAGATGTTTACTGTGGAAGATGTTCAGTTGAAGTAGGGTATACACAGCCCTTTAATTTGTTTACACCGATGCTGGATGATCTTACAGATACGGCGGTCTGGATGCCATTCCCAAAAGGCATAAGGCCTAGTGAATACGACCCTCTTTCTAACTTAGTAGAGAGTGTTAATGGTTATAAATTCACATTTAATGAAAGCGCCTAACCAGGCGCTCCAGTCGACCCAAAAACCGCAACGCGGTTTTCGGTCGCCTGAGCTTGGTCGTTAGCCATGCTAGCAAGCGAGAATGGTGTGAAGGACAGGATTGCGAGAATAGAAGCGACTCTCGGCACGCAACTACCTGACACGTACGTTGCGTTCCTCGGCAGCCATGGTACTGACGAGGAGGGGGAAATGGGCGTGCCGTTCCGCGGCGAACTATGGCCCGTCCGTAGCTTGTACGAGCTCAGTCGCGGGTTAAGGACACATCAGTTGGATGTGGCCTACTTTCTTGTGCACGATGTGCTGCCCAAGTATTACCTCCCAATAGGTGAGGATTGGGCGGGGAATTTCTTTGGTTTATTCGTGGCCGGAGAAAATGCAGAGCGCGTCGCGTGGTGGAATCATGAGCGCGATCAAGGCGATGATTCTGTGGAGCCGGTATCGGGATCCTTACAGGAGTTTCTTGATTCCTTGATGCCCATGGAGGAAGAAAATGGCTAACCAAGCGCTCAGCCCGACGCGATAGTTCCTTCGGTTTAGTGGACACCCTGAGCTAATGATTCAGAGGTGTTAAAGATGCCGAAACCTGGCCCCAGAACGACGTACAAATACAG
>NPIF01000275.1_pt2 | contig 141298 bp, 127 predicted proteins | sample 8637461 | NCBI WGS metagenome assembly NPIF01 (sample SAMN07420641, study PRJNA396082) | bioreactor metagenome | isolation source: sample BR12 brine-fed electro-methanogenic bioreactor BR | place: Japan: Kochi | collected 2016-12-09 | reverse complement strand
GGCCTGCGTTATTGTAGTTATTGATGCCAATAACTACAATAACGCAGGCCTGACCCCAAGATGGAGAATCATGATCTCATATGTCAGTACCCGGGGCGGGGGGTTGCCCCAGCCTTTTGATGAAGCCGTGCTTCAGGGATTTGCCGAGGACGGAGGGCTGTTTGTCCCTGACACCATTCCCACGCTGTCCATGGACCGGCTGGCAGATCTGTCACGGATGGATTATCCGGACCTGGCCACGGCCATCCTGTCCCTGTTCATCGATCCGTCGGTGATTCCGGAACTGGACCTGGCCCGGCTGGTGAGCGACAGTTTTTTACCCTTTAACCGGGGCCGGGTGGTGGACCTGGTGCCTTTGAACGGGGACTCCGATCTCATGGTCATGGAGCTGTTCCACGGCCCCACCCTGTCGTTCAAGGACATTGCCATGGGGTTTCTGATCCGGACCATGGATTATCTGCTGCAGAAAAGGGGGGACCGGGTAAACATTGTCCTGGCCACCACCGGGGACACCGGGCCGGCTGCGGCCCATGCCGCTGCCGACCGGGCCGCCATCGACTGCTGGCCCCTGTACCCCAAAGGGATGATCACCCGGGAACAGGAACTGCAGATGACCACGCTCGGTGCCGGCAACATCCATCCGGTGGCGGTGGAAAACTGCCCGGACGGGGGCGATGACCTGGACCTGGTGGTGGCGGCCCTGTTTGCCGACCCAGAGCTGAAGGCGCGGCTCCGGCTGTCGAGTGTCAACTCCATCAACTGGTGCCGGGTCATGGTGCAGGCGGTTCACTATTTTTACGGCTATTTCAGGGCCTGTGAGACCCTTGGCGATCCGGTGGTGTTTTCCGTTCCCTCCGGGGCCTTCGGCAACCTGTTTTCCGGATACCTGGCCAGGGCCATGGGACTGCCGGTCACCGGATTTATCTGTGCCAACAATGTCAACAACGCCCTTTCCACGGCCCTGACCACCGGGGTGTTTGAAAAACGGCCGTTGCGCCGGACCGTGTCCTCGGCCATCGACATTGTGGTGCCGTACAACTTCTGGCGGTTCCTGTATTTTCTGGGGGGATCTGATCCTGACAAAATCAATGCCTGGATGACCCGGTTCCAGGCCGACGGCCGGGTCCGGGTGGCGGAAGAGATGGAGAAAGCCGTTCAGTTGGGTTTTTCAGCGATGACCGTGTCGGATGACGAGACACTCACCACGATCCGGGAGGCATTCACCGCCGATCGTCCCTATCTGCTGGATCCCCACGGAGCCGTGGCCGTGACGGCGGCCCGGAAGGTATCCTCCCGGTATCCGGCCCGCACCCGCATGGTTTGCCTGGCCACGGCCCATCCGGCCAAGTTTCCGGACATCATCACCGGTGCCCTGAACACCCCGGACCTGCCGGATCAGGCAATGCATCCCTCCCTGGAACAGATGCGCACCCGGTGCCGGCACCTTCGGATCTGTGACCGTGACCTTCTGGCACCGGCCCTGGTACGGGCCATGGAACAGACCCTATAAGGAGACCTGCCCATGGCGGAATACACCCGGCTGACCCCTGACACCCTCGCCTCTCTGCTGTCCAGGTACGACCTGGGGCCAGTGATTGATATGACACCCCTGGATGGCGGGCTGGCCAATTCCAGCATGAAAATCACCACCGGATCCGGTATCTACACCCTGACGGTCTGTGATGAAAAAAACGAACAGGAAATCGACTGCCTGACCCGGGTGTCGGCGTACCTGGTCAAAAACGGGATTCCCACCCCAAAGGTGATCCCGGCCCGGTCCGGCAGCGCTTTTATCATGCATGACAGCCGGCCGGTTTACATCAAGGAATTTCTGCCGGGCCAGGTCAGGAGGGATCTGTCCTCCGCCATGCTGTTTCAGGTGGGCGAGGTCCTGGCGGACCTGCACCGCCTGGCGCCACCCCCGGATGTGCCCCAGGAATTCCCTTACGGCATGAACACGTTTTCACAGATATTTGATTTGCGGCTGAACCATCCGTATGTGGACTGGCTGCGGCAGAAAATCGGCTTTCTTCAGTCCGCGCTGGACCCGGCCATGGAAAAAGGACTGATCCACGGCGATCTTTTCTGGGACAATCTGGTGTTCGACGATGATATCCTGGCCGCAGTCCTGGATTTTGAAGAGGCGTGTCACTATTACAAACTCTATGACATCGGCATGTGCGTCATCGGGTGCTGTGCCCGGGAGAACCGGCTGTCCATGGCACGGATCGCTTCTCTGGTCGACGGCTATCAGCAGCGCTGCCCGTTAACCCATACCGAGAAAAAACAGTTGAAAATATTTATCGAATACGCCGGCGCGGCCGCCTCGTTCTGGCGGTTCCGTCAATATCATGTCCGGCATCCGGACCCGGCCAGGCAGGACAGCCATTCAGAGCTGTCCTGCCTGGCCGATCAAGTGCATGACATGGATGACCGGGAATTTTTCGACCGGGTGTTTGATCCGGATTAACCGGCCGGGCTGGTCGACGGATTCAATGTCGGCATCAGCCCTGTCCCGCCGGTGGTTTCAGGAACAGGGTCAGGCCGGCCCCGCAGGCAGTCAGAAACGCGCACAGAAAAAACGCCGGGGAAAAACTGTCAAAGGCATCTGCCAGAGCCCCTGCCAGAGCAGGCCCAGCAATCTGACCGGCTCCGAAGAACAGGGTAATGAATCCGAACGCCCGCACGGCCAGGGCCGGACCCATATAGTCCCCGACGGCTGCGGACATGATGGTGGGGATGCTCCACACGGCCAGTCCGAAAATTCCGATGGACGCGTACAGGAATCCCAGGGACAGGTTGGCGGCGGCCAGGACATAGGACAGGGTGAAGAGCAGATATACCCCGATAATGGTAATTTTCCGGCCCAGCCGGTCGGAGATCCCCCCGAACAGAGGACCGGAAAAAATGGACAAAGCCCCCACAGCAGCCCAGAACGTTCCGGCCGTGCCCTCGCCGAATCCCCGCTCATCCACCAGGGCCGTCACGATAAACGTGGCATACACCACATAGGTGGCACCGAAACAGGCGTAAATTACCCCTAAATGAATCATGGTCCAACGGTGCTTAGATTTTTTTGCCGGTACCGGCTTTACCGGCGGGGACAGGGCGGCGCCTGCGGCACGCCTGGCGACCGGGCCCTTGTCTGCGGCAGCCGGGACATCGATTCGGACCGGTTCCGCCCGCCGCCCCACCGGAACCAGACCCATATCAATGGGATCGTTTCTCAACAGGATACCGCTGATCACCGCTACGCCGAGAGAAATCATCCCGATCACCAGCCATCCGGTGCGCCAGCCCTCCGGGCCCAGGGACGCGTTGATCCAGGGAATCATCAGCCCGGAGAACACGATGGCCAGGCCGTTGCCCGACAGCATGGTGCCGGCGGCCCGGCCCCGGGTGTCTCTTTGGAACCAGTGGGAAATCAGACCCATCAGCGGCACATTGGCCAGGCCGGACCCCATCCCCGTCAAGACATACAGCAGCATGAGCGGCACAAATCCGCCGGACCGGCTCATTCCCAGGATCGATCCCCCCACCAGCAGCAACCCCAGGGCAATGGTGTAACGGGCACCGATGCGCCGGGCCACCATACCGGCCAGTATCACGGATGCCATATATCCGGCAAAATTTCCCGTGCCGATCAGGCCCATCTGGGAATAGGACAAATCCAGGGAAATCCCCATGGAAGGCAGGAGCATGCCCAGGGCAAACCGTCCCAGCCCCAGGCAGGAAAACAGCACCATGGTGCCGGTAAAAACAATCACCCATCCATAATGCAGCGGTTTTGTCATCATAAGCGCTCGGGGTCAGGCCTGCGTTATTGCAGTTATTGGCACCAATAACTACAATAACGCAGGCCTGACCCCGTTTTTTATTTCCGGGGCTGGGGGAGGACGAGGTTGAGGAATACGCCCAGGATCCCGGCCAGGCCGATGCCCTGGAGCTGGAACTGGCCCGCGGAAAAACTCATGCCCCCGATGCCGAAGATCAGGATCAGAGCCACGATGGCCAGGTTCCGGGCTTCCATGAGATCATCCCCGGATTTCACCAGTGTATTGAGGCCCACCACCATGATGGCCCCGAACAAGAGCAGCATGATCCCGCCCATGACCGGCGAGGGAATGGTCTGGAGCAGGGCACCCAGCTTGCCCACAAACGCCAGCAGGATGGCCGTGATGGCGGCCCAGGTCATGATGGCCGGGTTGAACACCTTGGTCAGGGCCACGGCCCCGGTGACCTCGGAATAGGTGGTGTTGGGCGGTCCGCCCAGCATCGATGCGATACTGGTGGCCACGCCGTCTCCAAGCATGGTGTTTTTGATGCCCGGATCCTTGAGATAGTCTTTGCCGGTCACCCCGGACACCGCCACCACATCTCCGAAATGCTCGATGGCCGGAGCAATGGCAATGGGCACAATATAAAATATGGCGGCCAGGTTCCATTCCGGGAACGTGAACGCGGGCATGGAAAACCAGGCGGCCGTGAACAGCGGAGAAAAATCCACGAACCCGTAAAACAGGGACAGCACATATCCCACGGCAATGCCGCACAGAATCGGGATCAGCCGCAGCAGGCCCCTGCCCAGGATAGACACCAGAATCGTGGTGGCCAGGGCGGCCAGGCCCACGATCATGGCCGGGGTCTGGGGAAACAGCACCACGGCGCCGTCCCCGGTTTTCCCCATGGTCATGTGCACGGCCACCGGTGCCAGGATCAGCCCGATCACCATGATGACGGGACCGGTGACCACCGGCGGCAGGACCCGGCGGATGGCGTCCCCGCCCTGCCACCGCACCAGCAGGCTCAGAACGATATATACCACCCCGGCGGCGGCCAGGCCGCACATGGTTCCCGGGATTCCCCAGGTCTGGACCCCGTAGATGATGGGCGCGATAAACGCAAACGAGGACGCCAGAAACACCGGCACCTTGCCTTTTGTGATCACCTGGAACACCAGGGTGCCCAGCCCGGCGGTGAAAAGCGCCACATTGGGATCCAGCCCGGTGAGCAACGGCACCAGCACCAGGGCCCCGAACGCCACGAACAGCATCTGTGCCCCTAAAAAACAGTCTTTGATCTGAAAACGGTATTCCGTGGAAGAAGAACTGGAAACAGACATGAGTTTTTTCTCTTTCATTGGTTTAAACTGCGTTGGAAATCAATTATTTGGTGCCGAAAATCTTGTCTCCGGCATCGCCCAGTCCCGGCAGAATATAGCCCACTTCATTGAGCCGTTCGTCCACGGCGGCCGTGTAGATGTCCACATCCGGGTGTTTTTCTTCCAGCCGGGCAATGCCTTCGGGTGCCGCCACCAGAAACAGGCCCATGATTCTCGTGCATCCGGCCTGCTTGAGCAGGTCGATGGTGGCGATCAGGGTGCCGCCGGTGGCCAGCATCGGGTCCAGAATCAGGGCGATGCGCTCCTCCATGGCGGACGCGGTCTTGACATAGTACTGCACCGGCGTCAGCGTCTGTTCATCCCGGTAAAACCCCACCACACTCACCCTGGCCGACGGGATCAGGTCCAGGACCCCGTCCATCATGCCCAGCCCGGCCCGCAGGATCGGTACGATGGTGATTTTCTTGCCCTTGATCTCTTCGATCTCCACCGGGCCGGCCCAGCCTTCCACGGTTTTCTTTTCCGTGTCCAGGTGCTTGGTGGCCTCATAGGTCAGAAGCCTGGCCACCTCGGAGGATAATTCCCTGAAATCCTTGGTGGAAATATCTTTTCTGCGCATGAGTCCCAGCTTATGCTTGATGAGGGGGTGGTCCCCCACAAATACAGTCATAAACGTCTCCTTTATCAATATGGTTTGGTATGAAGAGGACAGATTTTGCCTTAATTAGTAAAATCCGTGTGCCGCGTCAAGACCATTGGATGACATATTGCAATAATTGTTTTTTTGTGCACAATGGGGCCATGACCCAGTGGCCTTTCATGGATGTGGCGGTGACCCTGCCGGTGCCGCACAGCTTTGTGTATGCCGTACCCGATTATCTGGCGGACAGCTGTGCGCCGGGCATGCGGGTGCTGGTGCCGTTCGGCCGGCGCCGGGTCACAGGATACATTTTGAGAGGCCGGTCCGACAGCGGCGGGTATACCGCTAAAAAAATTCTGGATGTTCTGGACGACCACCCCCTGTTTCCGGAAAATGAAATCTCTTTTTTCAGGTGGGTGGCCAATTATTATATCCATCCCCTGGGCGAGACCATCAAGGCGGCCCTGCCCGCCGGACTGGACAGAAGGGATGTGGCCCGGGTGTTCACCACGGAACAAGGCGCCGCTGCCCTGGAAACCCGGACCCTGACGCCGCTTGAATCACAGGTCCTGACCCTGACGTCCGGCCGGCAGGGCATCGACAGAAAACAGCTGTTCAAGACCGTGGATTCGGTGTCCATCCGGTCTCTGCTCAGAAAAATGAAGGACAAGGCGTGGATATCCGAGGAAGCGGTGCTGAAAAAGGAAGCTGCGTCGGCCCGCCTGGAAACATTCATCGCATCCACCGATACCCGGCCGGACCCTGACAAAAAACTGTCCGTAAAACGGCGGGAGATCCTGTCCATTGTCGGACACAAAAAAGAGATCTCGTTGACGGCCCTGCGCGCTCAGGTGCCCACGGCCCCGAGACTGGTCAAGCTGCTGGAACAGGACGGCCTGGTCACCACCTTTCAGCGCCGGGTATGCCGGGACCCGTTCGGCGATCCCGTGGAACCGGACACGCCGCCGGAACTGACCGGGGAACAGGCCGCCGCGGTGGCCGCGGTCCGGGACCACCTGGACCAGGGGTTTGTGCCCTATCTTTTGTCCGGGGTGACCGGGTCCGGCAAAACCGAAGTGTACCTGCGCCTGGTCTCCGATGCCGTGGACCGGGGACAGGCCGCCATTGTGCTGGTGCCCGAAATTGCGCTGATCTCCCAGACAGAACGGCGGTTCCGGGCCCGGTTCGGGGAGCGGATCGCCGTGATCCATTCCATGCTCTCCCAGGGAGAGCGCCTGGACCAGTGGCACCGCATCGCCACGGGCAAGGTATCCATTGTCATCGGGGCCAGGTCCGCCATATTCGCGCCCTTTGAGAATATCGGCGTCATCATCGTGGACGAGGAGCATGACGGGTCCTACAAACAGGAGAGCGGCCTGCGGTACAACGCAAGGGACCTGGCCGTGGTGCGGGCCGGCTTGTGCGCCTGTCCGGTGGTGCTGGGGTCGGCTACGCCTTCGGTGCAGACCAGCCACAATGTCCGGACCGGCCGGTTCCGCCAGCTGGATCTTCACCACCGGGTCAACCGCCACGCCCTGCCGAAAATCACCCTGGTAGACCTGAAAAAATACAGTGATGCCCCGCCCATGGACCGGATCATCACCCCGGAGCTGGCAAAGGCCATCCGGGCCTGTCTGGAGGCGGGAAACCAGGCCCTGATCTTTCTGAACCGCCGGGGGTTTGCCTCGTTTCCGGCGTGCAGCGCCTGCAACCAGCCGTTGCAATGCCGGCACTGCGACGTCACCATGACCCTGCACCTGGGCGCACACCTCTACAAGTGCCACCTGTGCGGGTTCTGCCTGCCCGAATCCACGGCCTGTCCGGCCTGCGGCAAAAAAGCCGTAAAAAATTTCGGATTCGGCACGGAAAAGATCGAAGCCCTTCTCAAGACCATGTTTCCCGATGCCCGGCTGGCCCGGATGGACCAGGATTCCACGGCAAAAAAAGGCAGTGCCCTGACGCTGCTCAAAAGCATCCGGAACCGCACCGTGGACCTGATCGTGGGCACCCAGATGCTGGCCAAGGGCCATGATTTTCCCGCCATCACCCTGGTGGGGGTGATCTGCGCGGACCTGTCCATGAATCTGCCGGATTTCCGGGCCGGGGAGCGGACCTTTCAGCTGCTGGCTCAGGTGGCGGGCCGGGCCGGCCGGGGAGATACGCCCGGCACCGTGATCATGCAGACCTACAACCCGGACCATTTCACCATTGACGCGGCAAGGCGCCAGGACCACATCGCGTTTTTCAACCGGGAGATCCCGTTCCGGCAGGCCCTGAGATACCCGCCCTTCACACGGCTGATCCTGGTGAAACTGTCCGGCCCAAAAAAAGAAAAAACGGCTCAGGCCGCCCAGGCCGCCGGGGAAATTCTGACACAGATCAGGGACGTAACCCCGGACACCGCCGGAAATATCGATATCCTGGGTCCCATCGAGGCCCCGATTCAGCGGATCTCGGCCCGGTTCCGGTGGCAGATTCTGATCAAAGGCCCGTCGTTTCAACAGCTCCGGGCTTTGGTCCAGGCATTGATGGACCATCCGGATTTCCAGCGCAACCGGGCGGTCTCTTTAGGCATTGACGTGGATCCCTATTCCCTGATGTAATCGATGCAAGGGTGTTCATGACAATTTTGAAAACGGACTGGCACTGCGTTGAAATCAGTTGAACATTGGCGGGTTCTCTGCTATGAAAAAGCGGTAAAACAAACCGTAACCAGATTTTATTTCATAAAAGGAGACGCAACCAATGAAAAAATGCTTCAGGTCGATATCGCTTCTGATCGTTCTGTCCATGGCCCTGTGCTTTCATGCCCCGCCGGCCCTGGCTGAGTCTGTCGACTCTCCGGAAGAGGCGGTCAAAAGCTTTGCCCACCATTATTTCATGCTCGATGCGCAAATGGCGGACTACCTGAGCCGGGAGGCCCTGTTCAACGAAAACGATGTCAACCGCGTGGAAATGTACTTCCGGATGAAAGCACAGGACGCCGCCGAGCGGGGTCTTGAGATGAAGTATCTGAAAATGCGGCCCCTGCTCATGAAAACCAAAGTGATCCAAGAGAATGAAGACACGGCCGTCATCGAATTTTCAGCGGTTATGGTCCGCAGCATCAATCCCCTTTACCGGATTGTGGGATATGTTTTCGGTCTGCTCGAAGAACATGAATTCGAGACCAGGGTCACGGCGGTCAAGGAAGACGGCGCCTGGAAAGTCGGTCCCGGCGGATTTCCCCTCCCGGCCTGAGAACCGGACCGTTTCAGGGTCTGACACCGGCCGGCAGTCCGTAATAACGAAAACAAAGCAGACTGCATATTGCGGGAAAATAACGACAACAAGGAAAGCCTGACCCCGGATTTTTACAGAAAGCCGGCATCGGTGAGGAATTCAGTGACCACCTGTTCCAGACACCGGTTCCAGGCCTGAACATAGGCTTCGGCCCGCATTCCGGTACCGGAAACCGGCTCGGCCATGCTGTAGACATGGTTAATCACCGGCATGAATCCGGCGGGGGACTGTTTTTCGAGCAGCAGGCGAAGCGCCATGACGGCCCGGGGGATTTCCGGATTCCGGATATCCACATACAGTTGCGTGATTTTTCCCGACAGCCGGAAATCGATGCGGCCCGGTTCGCCGGCCGGCACCAGCTGGAACAGGACGGAATCATTCAGCGCGTCCCGGACCGCATCCGTGATCATCCGGCCCGGAGACACCATGAACTTGTTGTAATAGTCATTGGTAAACCGGTTCTCCGACACTTTGTAGACAAAAAAACTGCTTTCAAACTCAGCGGCGATATCAAACTGCCGGATCAGCAGCCCCCGGCCGGTCTGAAACCCGGCACCGGTCTCATCGACATCCGGTGTCTCAAGAACAAACAGCCGGGTTTCGGGAAAATCCCGGATGATGCCGGAACACCCGGGCATCAGCAGGCCCGCCAGCACCATTACCCCGGCCGCCACCGCCCACAGGAAACAGATCCGCTTCATTTCCCTTCCTCCCTGGGTTCTTCCACCGGTCTGGGGGGGCGCTCCAGCAGCAGCCGGGCCGGATACCGCCGAAGTTCCAGGCTCATCTGCTTCAGATTCTCGGAGGTGTGTTCGAAATTGTTGATGGTCCGGTTGATGGTCTCGCTGTTGAGCCAGACCAGGTTTTCCAGCATGGCAATGGTCTGGTTCAGACTTTCCATGATGCCGTCCACCTGCCGGGACAGCTCGGTGATCCGCTTGTCGGCGCGGTCTTCCAGATTACGGGTCAGGTTCCGGGTGCTGGTGGCGGCATGGCTCAGGTCCTCCAGGGTCCGGGTCACGGGGTCGCGGATATCGTTCACCAGGGCCTGGATCGTGCTGAACGACCCTTCGGCCTCCCGGATCAATTTTTTGAACTCCGGCGACGCCAGGGTTTCAGACAGGGTCCGGCCGGTGTTCTGAATTTCCGCCATCATGGCCGAGGTCTGGGCCGATATGCCGGCCAGATCGAATTCAGCGGTTTTGCGGTTCAAGGTTTCCAGCAGTTCCTCCAGATCCCGGGTCATTCCCAGGACATTGATCTCGGCCAGATTGTCCAGAATCTGGGTTACCGCATCCCCAAAACGCTTCATGCTGCTTTTCCGGGACGGGATATGCAGATGTTCCGGGGTCCAGGCAAGATCCCTGACATCGACGGTTCCGGGCGGCAGGTAGTCGGTTTCCAGATAGGCGGCCCCGGTGATGCCTTTGAAACTCAAATACACGGTGAGCCCCTGTTCCACCGCCTCTTTGACCGCCTGTTCCTGGTCCCGGCCGTCCAGGGCCGGAAACGCGGACGGATCCAGGGCAAACACCACCAGCACGCACCGGGACGGCACCTGATAGGCTTTGGCCGGGGTGGTGATGGTTTTGACCGTGCCGATGCGCACCCCTTTGTATTTGACTTCCGATCCCACATCCAGACCCTGGACCGATTCGTCAAAGCAGGCTTCGGCCAGGATCTCCTTTTTCATGAATTCTCCGGCCCCGAACAGGATCAGAAACCCCACGCCCAGACAGAAGGCAAGCATCACGAACAGGCCGAGTTTGAAATAATTGGCATTTTGGGTCATGATATCATCTCTTTTCCGGGATTCCGGTTGAAAAACCGGTACGCATATTCATTTTCAGGGTCTGCTTTCAGGTCTTTCGGATTTCCCCTGGCAATGATCCCCCTGGATTCCTTTTCCAGCATGATGGTGTTGTCGGCAATGGCCAGAATGCTTTCCAGCTCATGGGTCACGATCACAAACGTGATGCCCAGGGTCCGGGCCAGGTCCGTGATGAGCCGGTCCAGTTCCGCCGAAGTCAAGGGGTCCAGGCCGGCGGAGGGTTCATCCAGGAACAGCACTTCCGGGTCCAGGGCCATGGCCCTGGCAATGGCGGCCCGTTTTCTCATGCCCCCGCTCAACTCTCCGGGCAGCCGGTGGCTGTGGCGGTTCAGGTCCACCAGGCCGAGCTTGGCCAGGGCAACGGTCCGGGCCGCGTCATGGGACAGATTGGTAAACGCGGTCAACGGCAGCATGATGTTCTCCAGCACGGTCATGGAGCCGAACAGGGCCCCGTTCTGGAACGCCACCCCGATCTGCTGGAGCAGCCGGGTCCGCTCTTTTCCCCGGGCCGTGACCATGTCCCGTCCATGGATCAGCACCCGGCCGGACACCGGCGGCACCAGCCCGATCATGTGCTTGAGCACCGTGCTCTTGCCGCACCCGGAGCCTCCCAGGATCACAAAAATCTCCCCTTTGCCGATGTCAAAGGTCAGGTCCTCCATGATGGCCTGGCCGTCATACCCGGCATACAGGTGGTTAACTTGTATAATCGGTTCTTTCACACATCCAGCACATAGTAAACGATTGAAAAAATCCCGTCAAACACGGCGATCAGAATAATGGAAGTCACCACGGCCCTTGTGGCGGCCTCACCCACGGCCGACGGCCCCTGGCGGGTCTGGTACCCTCTGATGCACCCGGTGGCGGCAATGAGCACCCCGAACACAAAGCACTTGATCATGCCGCCCACAAAATCCCCCCAGGTCACAAACCCCACCACCTGGTTGTAATAGGCGGAAAACGGGTGACCCATGGACAAAATCACCACGGCCCCCCCCAGGATGCCCACCAGGATGGCGAACACCGTGAGCAAAGGCGTCATGATGGTGGAAGCGATCACCCGGGGCAGGATCAGGAACCGCACCGGCTCCAGGCCCATGATGGACAGCGCGTCGATCTCCTCGTTAATTTTCATGGTGCCGATCTCGGCGGCAAACGCGGATGCGGACCGTCCCGCCAGGACGATGGCGGTCATCAAGGGGCCCAGCTCCCGCACCATGGCCAGGCCGATGAGGTTGGCCACATAGATTTCCGCGCCGAACATCTTCATGGGAATGGCGGACTGAAACGCCATGACCAGGCCCACGATAAAGCTGATCAACGCCACGATGGGCAGCGCGTTCACTCCGGCCTGTTCCGCCACCCGCAGGGTTTCCCCCCACCGGATCCGGTTCGGCCGCAAAAGCCCGGCAAAGAAGAACCAGCACAGTTCTCCGAAAAAAGAAATAAAGGTCAGGACGTCCTGGCAAAACTCCCCCAGAATCCGTCCCTGATGTTCCACCATCCGCCGGATGCGGCCGGCAGGCCGAACCGGGTCCGGCACGGCCGGATCGATTTGAGAAAGCCGTTCCACCAGGGCGGCGGCGGCATCATCCAGCCCGGTCAGGTGCACCGTGTTGTGATGGCTGTCCCGGGCCATCCGTTCCAGATGAACGATCAGGGCGGCCCCGGCCATGTCGAACCAGGTGACCCCGGACAGGTCCAGGGTCAGGGCGTCGCCGGCCTGGCCGGCCGGATCGGCCAGACCGTCGCAGGCCGGTTTCCAGATTCCGGCAATGCCGCCGGCGTCCATGCGCCCGGAAAACAGATATTCCAGGCCGGTGCCGCTTTTGTTGATGTGCAGGTCAGCCAATGGAATCCTGGTGGCCCACGGTCATGGTGACCCACTCCTCTTCGAAATCCAGATTCAGCACCGTCAGCCCCTCCCGCGCGACGGCCGCTTCCACGTCCGCCTGCCGCTGCCGGATGATGCCGGACAGAACGGCCCGGCCATGGGGGGCCAGCCGCTGCCGGATGTCCCCCATGATGGCCACCAGGGTCTGGGCGATGATATTGGCGGCAATGAGATCAAAGGGCTCCGGTGCCGTTTGGTCCAGGGTGCCGGTGAAAAGGCGGTAACGGCCGGGATCGATCCCGTTTTTTGCCAGATTTTCCCCGGCCACTGCCACGGCGGTGGGATCGGTGTCGATTCCCGTGATCCGGGACGCCCCGAGCCCGGCGGCCGCAATCATGAGAATGCCGGACCCGCACCCCACGTCCAGAAACGTATGGCCCGGGCCCAGCAGGGCCTGGATCTGTTTCAGGCACATGCAGGTGGACGGGTGGGTCCCGGTGCCGAAGGCCATGCCCGGGTCCAGGTGGATCACCAGGTCCCCGGGGGCCGGGTCAAAGGATTTCCATGCCGGTTTGATCACGATGCGGTCGGTGATGCGCATCACGTGAAAATGCGCTTTCCAGGCATGGGCCCAGTCCTGGTCCGCCACGGTTTCCACCCGGAGGGCCACATGGATGCCCTCTTCGCTTAAGGCCTCGGCCCGCCGGAACAGGTGTGCCAGGACATGGTCGGCGTCAGCGGTGTCCGGCAGATACCCTTCGATCCGGTTTTCCTGAAAGTCCGGGGCCGGGTCGTCAAACCCGTCATCCGGCTGATCCAGGGGCAGATGACACACCACCCCGGTGATGCCGGCGGAAAAAAACATGTCGCAGATCAGTTCTTCGGCCAGCACCAGATTGTCGGCTTCAAACGCGGCAATGATTTTTCGGTATTCCATTCAGCTGCCCCGGAAAGGTTTTGGGATCCATCAGGGTTTTCGGATCGGTTCTTGAAATTTTCATTGAAAAGGATTATTTTTCAATTTTTTGGCAATGTCAAATGTATTTTATGTAAATCCGGTTCCGGTCCGATGAAAATCCAATGGACAATCCGTATCAAAACCTGGTGATCTATTATTTTGAGGGCCTGGTCCGCCTTGAACCGGAGATCCGGACCGACGCCCGGTTTCTGGGGCTGTGGGAGGAATCCGGCACCTCGTTTGTGTTTTTTTCCCAGCCGGTGCCGGACCTGGCCGGACAGATGAAAACCGGCAATCCCGGGGCCCGGTTCCAGGAGGTGTATGACATGACCTGGGAACAGTGGCACGGGGATGCGGTCAAGCCCTATGATGTGGCGGATTTCCGGATCTTTCCGCCCTGGGACATCCCCGAAGACATGGACGGCCGGCGCCCGGTCATGATGGATCCGGGGGTCGTGTTCGGCACGGGGCAGCATCCCACCACCCACGCCTGCCTGGACCTCATCCACCGGGTATGTGCATCTGGCACGATCGGGACAGTGCTGGACATCGGCACCGGCACCGGGCTTCTGGCCCTGGGGGCTGCGGCCATGGGGTGCTCCCGGGTCCTGGCCTGTGATTTCAATCTTCTGGCCGTGGCCACCACCCGGAAAAACGTGGCCCTCAACCACTGGGACGACCGGGTCCTGGCGTTCCAGGCCCGGGGGGAAACCGTGGTGGACCTGCCCTGTGATCTCCTGGTGGCCAACATTCATTACGATATCATGCGGCAGCTCATGAACAGCCCGGCCTTTGCGGCAAAGCCCTGGATCATCCTGTCCGGGCTCCTGCGCACCGAAGCCGGAAAAGTGGCCGCCGATCTGACGGAAAAACAGATGGACATTCTGGAGCACCGTTGCCCGGACGGGATCTGGCACACGTTTCTGGCCCGGCCCCGGACCTTCCGGACCCGGCCGGATGCCATCCATTCCCGGACAGACCCGCCGGCCCAGGACCGGCCGGCCTGTCCCGCTCGGTCCCGAAACCCAAAGAGGAATAACTGAACACCATGTCCCATGACCCTGCAACCGTTTTCCGCCAGGCCCTGATCCGCACCACGCTGGGGGCCGTCATGATCAGTTTTTCTGCGGTGTTTGTCAAAATCGCCCAGGTGAACCCCACGGTGTCCGCATTCTACCGGGTCTTTTTCGGGGGATGCTTTCTGCTGGCAATCCTGATGGTCAAAGGACAGCTGCGGTGGTACGGGGGACGGTTTCTGAAGGCGGCCCTGATCACCGGCGTCTTCTTTGCCCTGGACCTGTATGCCTGGCACCGCAGTATCCAGTATGTGGGGCCGGGTCTGGCCACGATCCTGGGCAACTTTGAAGTGTTCATGGTGCCGGCGGTGGCGTTCGTGATCTACCGGGAAAAACCATCGGTCCGGCTGATCCTTTCCATCCCCCCGGCGTTGACCGGCCTGTTCATGATCGTGGGCACCCCCTGGGGACAGCTGACCCCGGATTTCCGCCTGGGCATCTATTACGGCATTGCCACGGCCGTGTTCTACACCGGTTATCTGATGGTGTTCCGGCGGATGCAGTCCGAGCCGGACAGTCCCCCTGTCGTATACTCCCTCATGGTGGTGTCCTTTGCCACGGCCCTGTTTCTGGGGCTGGAAATGGTGCGCAACGGGGAATCGTTCGCCATCCCGGACGCTCAGACCCTGGGCGCCCTGGTGGGCCTGGGACTGATGTGCCAGACCCTGGGATGGTTCCTCATCGGCCATTCCCTGCCCAGAATTCCGGCGGCCATCGCCGGGCTGTTGCTGCTGCTTCAGCCGTCCCTGTCCTTTGTCTGGGATGTGCTGTTCTTCAACCGGGAAACCTCGGCCATGGCCTGGACCGGGGTGGTGCTGGCCCTGTGCGCCATCTACATCGGGGCGACCAGCCGAGCGAAGTGACACAGCGGCCCGGGCCAGATGTATGGTTCCGGAAGGGATTCCCGCGACCGCACACCCCGGGTGTTGACACCTGCCGGCCCCCGGCATATAAAGGCGCATGGACCGGTTCACCCAAAGCGAAAAAGAGGTTTTCCGAGCGGCCGCGTTTTTCAGGGGCGTGCCGTCTGATGTGGTGTTCCGGCTGTTCGATATCGGTGAACCCGTCCATTTTCCCAAAAACGCGCAGGTGTCCGGTATCGGGGATACCGTGGACCCGGTGTTTTTTGTTCTGTCCGGACTGCTGCGGGTGAGCGCGTGTGCCGAAAGCGGGCGCCGCATCACTTTTCTGCTGGTCAAGCGCGGAGAACCCTACAACCTGCTGGGGCCCTATCTGGACTGCGGCCGGATCCTGGAAGCGGAAGCGGCCCGGCCCACCCGGTGCCTGCGGATCAGGGGCAACGCGTTTCGCACCTTTGTGGCGGACCACCCGGTCATGGTCCCCAATATCATGCGATGGATCGGCATCGGTCTGGACAGCGCCAACTCAAGAATCCTGGATCTGATGGAAAAAAAGGTGGAAAACCGGATTCTTCGGGTATTGAGCACGTTGTATGAAAAATTCGGGACCCCGCTGTTGTTCACCAGCCAGGAAATCTCCGAAATCGCCGGCACCACGCCGGAATCCACCCTTCGTACCATGGGCCAGCTCCGGGACATGGGCATCATCACCACCCAGCGGGGACAGATCCGGATCCATGACCCGGCAGCCCTGAAAAACATTGAATTCGGCAGCCTGAAAATCTAACGCGGGAAACCTGCACCCCCCTGCTGCTCCTCTCAGTTTCTAAATTCATCTCTTTTTTTCCTTTTTTCAAAAAACGACCGGCAACATGACGGCCGTCATGGATGATGTTGTGAAAATCCGGTTTGATAGGGACCATGAAAATGCAACCTGCAAAAAGGAAACATACCATGACCCCTTATGATATCGTGATTATCGGTGCCGGCCCGGCCGGCCTGACCGCCGCCATCTATGCGATCCGGGCCAACATGTCCGTACTGATCCTGGACCGCCTGTCCCCGGGCGGCCAGATGGTGAACACCAATGAAATCGAAAACTACACCGGCACCGGCCGCATCAACGGGGCCGAACTGAGCATGAAAATGTACGAACACACCCAGGAGCTGGGCGTGCCGTTCGATTACAAGACCATCACCGGCATCACGGACAACGGCAGCTTCAAAACCCTGACCTGTGAAGAAGATGACTCGGAAATCAAGGCTCACGCCGTGATCATCGCCACCGGCACCATCCCCAGAAAACTGGGGGTGCCCGGCGAAGACCGGTTTGCAGGCGCCGGGGTCAGCTGGTGTGCCATCTGCGACGGGGCCCAGTACCGGGACAAAGATGTGGTGGTGATCGGCGGCGGCAACTCCGCAGTGGAAGAATCCCTGTATCTGGCCGGCATCACCCACGCTTTGACCATTGTGACCCTGTTCGATCTCACCGCCGACCCCAAAGTGTGTGAACAATTGAGAGCCCTGCCCAACGTCACCATTTATCCCTATCAGGAAGTGATTGAATTCACCGGAGAAGACGCGCTGGACGGGGTGCGGTTCAAATCCACGAAAGACGATGCCGAAGAACGCCACGTCCCTTGTGACGGCGTGTTTGAATACATCGGGCTGGAACCCACCTCCGATGCTTTCCAGCCTTTGGGCATTCTGGATGACATGGGATTCATCAAAGTGGATCAAGAAATGCAGACCGGTGTTCCCGGCATTTACGGGGCCGGGGATGTGACCGTGAAAAAACTGCGGCAGATCGTGACCGCGTGTTCCGACGGCGCCATTGCCGCCAACAGCGCGGCCAAATATGTGGAGAAACTCAAAGGCGAGACCACGCCTTGATAATGACAAATTTGAAAAGGAGATCCCATGATTCATGAACTGGACACCAACGGATTTGACGACCTGGACAAATCCGGCCCCATGATGGTGGAATTTTATTCCAAGGTCTGCGGCCCCTGCAAGATGCTGGCGTTTGTGCTGCGCGACATCGACAAGGCCAAGCCGGATTTTCCCATCTATACCATTGATTTTGATGAAAACAAGGATTTGAAAGAGCGGCTGGGGGTGAAAGGGTTTCCCACCATGCTGTTCATGAAAGACGGCGAAGAAATCAACCGTATCACCGGCCTGCAGCAGAAACCGGCCATTGTCAAAGCCATTGATGAAATTTTATAGCCCCGCCGTGAAAGGGGTCCGGGATCATATGCATGTTTATCCCTGATTTATATCTGAAAAAAGGAGAACTGAAACCATGAGCAGCAAAGTACGTTATGAAAGTTATGACCACCTGATCACCCGCCAGGCAAATGCGGAAAAACAATTTCTGGCGGCGTTTGAAAAAAAGGCCCACACTATCGACAACCCGTTTGTTGTGCACAACCCCTACCTGATCAATCCATTGTGCGCCCTGGTGATGTTTACGACCTCTGAAAAAGTCGCCCCCACAGTGACCGTGTGCGGCAAACGGTTTGAAAGGGAAAATCTGACCCACACGTTTGCCGCAGACACGGTGCACAAGATTCCGGTGCTGGGGCTGTATGAAGATTTTGCCAACCAGGTGAAAATTACCCTGCCCGACGGCACATCCGCACAGATCACCATCCAGACCCCGAAACTGCCCGAAGATGTGTGCCGGTGCCTGAACGTGATGACTTCCGCCGATTACCTGGGGGACAACTTCATGTTCCTGACCCCGGCCGGCAAAAACCTGCCCACGGCCTACGACTATAAAGGCGATATCCGATGGCTGCTCACGGAAAATACCATGTTCGACATCAAACGGGCCGCCAACGGCAACATCCTCACCGGTTCCAGCCGGTTCTGCCGGATGCCCTACAATTCCACCGGCCTGGTGGAACTGGACATGCTGGGCAAGATCTACAAGGAATTCCGGCTGCCCGGCAACTACCACCACGATCACTTTGAAATGGAGGACGGCAACCTGCTGGTGCTGACCCAGGATTTCACCCGGGACACCGTGGAAGACATGTGCGTGCTCATCGACCGAAACACCGGCGATATCCTCAAGACCTGGGACTACAAGACCTTCCTGCCCCAGGACGTGGCCGGATCCGGGTCCCAGGACGCCCATGACTGGTTCCACAACAACTCGGTATGGTATGACAAACCCACCCATTCCCTGACCTTTTCCGGCCGGCACCAGGATGCCGTGGTCAACATCGATTTTGACTCCGGCAAACTCAACTGGATCATCGGAGACCCGGAAGGCTGGCCTGAAGAGATGGTAAAAAAATATTTTTTCACGCCGGTGGGGGATGTCAAGAATTTCGACTGGCAGTATGAGCAGCATGCGGCCCTGATCACGCCGGAAGGGGATGTGATGTGCTTTGACAACGGCCAGTACCGGTCCAAGAACAAGCAGCATTATATCGAAAACCGGGACAATTTCTCCAGAGGGGTGAGATACCGCATCGACACCGGCAAAATGGAAATCGAACAGGTGTGGCAGTACGGTAAGGAGCGGGGCCAGGAGTTCTTCTCCCCCTATATCTGCAATGTGGAGTATTATGCGGACGGCCATTACCTGATCCATTCCGGCGGTATCGGGTTCAAGGACGGCTGGGCCGACACGAGCCTGGGCGCGTTTCTGGACCCGGAGGATCCGGCCGTGGAACTGCGGTCCGTGACCGTGGAGGAAAAAGACGGGGTGGTGCTGTACGAGCTTGAAACCCAGGGCAACTTTTACCGGGCGGAAAAACTGCCCATCTACCATGAAAAGGACAATGTGCGGTTCGGTACGGGACAGCTCCTGGGTCAGCTGGATATCACCCCGGAATTCGACACGGTGCCGGATGCCGAAGAAGTGGCTGAACAGCCCGATGCCTGGCACAACGTGATGATCGAGGAAGACGAGGACCGCATCGTGTTCCACGGCCGGTTCGAAAGGGGCACCCTGGCCATGATCTGCCTGGAAGGCGCCGATGACCGCCACCACTATTTTCTCAACACCGCGGCCGTGGTCCACCTGGCCATGTGCTCCGGCGCGTTTCTGGAAAAAGACGACCGGGAATTGAAACACAACATCAGCAAGCGGGGCCTGAAAGGCAGGTATGCCGTCAAGCTGATCATCAATGACAAGAAATTTGATACCGGCGTGTCCATTTTCTGTCCGTAACCATCCCCCTTATTCAAGGAGACCGATTTTATGCAAGCCGACAACTCCATTGCCGCGGACAGCGGCAGCGTCAGGGCTTCGCAGGCGGCCGCGGCCGGCACCGGCCGCGGCCCGGCGGACAGAAAACAGCTGATATACTGGGCCGTCACGGTGACTGCACCATTGATCGTCATGATGATCCCCTCGGGCGAGACCTTTACCCCGGTAATCCGCAATTTTCTGGCCATCACCCTGTGCGCCATACTGATTTTCGCGTTTGAAACTTTGCCCCAGATGATTCCGGCCATCCTGCTGCCCGTGGCCTATGTGGTCGCGGGCATCGCCCCGGAACAGGCGGTGTTCGGCCCCTGGTCCACCAGTGTGCCGTGGATGTTCCTGGGTGGCATTCTCATGGCCAACTGCCTGGAAAGCGCGGGGCTTTTGAGGCGGGTGGCCTACTGGTGCATCATCCGGACCGGCGGGACCTACAACCGGATTCTGTACGGCATCATGTTCACCGGGATTGTTTTGAACCTGCTGATTCCGGCCCAGGCCGTGATCCCTCTGGCGGCATTCACTTACGGCATCTGTCTGGCCCTGGATCTGGGCCGGTCCAAAGAATCGGCAGGCATCATGCTCACCGGCGCCATGGCGGCCCTGACCCCGCTGTACTTCTTTTACAACCCCAATTTCAACATCATCGTCGGGGCGGGAAGCACCGTCTATAATGCCCCCATGACCTGGTTTCTGTATCTGTTTCACAACGCGCCCATGATTCTGTGGTCGTTCTTCTGTGTGTTTCTGATCACAAAAATCTTCAAACCGTCCAAAGAGATCGACTGCAAAGCCTATGTCAGCGAAGCCTATTCCAAACTCGGATCTTTGACTGACAAAGAAAAAAAAGGGCTGTTTGTCACGGTACTTCTGGTGATTTTCCTGATGACCGGCGGACTGCACGGCATCAATATCGGGTGGGGCTTTGCCGTTGCCGGGTGCCTGATGTATCTGCCCGGCATCCGGGTGGGAAAGGAATCAGACATCCAGCGGGTGAATTTTTCTCTGCTGTTTTTTGTCACGGCCTGCATGTCCATCGGGGCCGCATCCAATGTGCTGGGCATCGGAAAGATCATTGCCGGATATGCCACCCCTGCCATGGAAGCCGGCAGCACCGGACTCACGCTGATCCTGGTGTGGGTGCTCAGCGTGGTGTCCAACTTCATCATGACCCCTCTGGCCATCTGGGCCGCATTTACCGCCCCTCTGGCTGAAATCGCCCTGAGCCTGGACATCAACCCGTTTTCTTTTTATTACATCATTCATATTGCCACCAACCAGATCATTCTGCCCTATGAATATGCCCTGGTCCTGATCTACTTTTCCTTCGGCCTGATACGGCTGCAGGATTTCGTGAAATTTTTCAGCCTGAAAATGGTGTTCAACATCATTTTCATCGTTGTCATCATGATTCCCTACTGGAAGTTCATCGGCCTGATATAACCCCTGCCGCCGCCCGGTCATTCCTGTGGACGAACGGGGCGGCGGCTGGTACAATGCAGGCCATGCAGAAATCGATCCTACTTACCATTTTATCCGCCATCTTCATCGTTTTCATGGGCATGGGCATCATTGCCCCGATTCTGCCCATTTACGCGGAAGAGCTGGGCGCCACCGGATTTGCCCTGGGCGTCATCATGGCGGCGTACGCGGTCAGCGGCGGGGTGCTGCAGCCGTTTGTGGGATCGTTGTCCGACCGGTACGGCAAAAAAAAGTTTCTGACCGCCGGGCTGATCATGTTCGCCCTGACCGGATATGTGTATACGGCTGCCGGGTCCGTGACCCAGCTCGTATGGGTCCGGTTTTTCCACGGGGTCGGGTCGGCCATGATCATTCCCATTGCCATGGCATACATCATTGAATCTGCGGAAGGACAGGTGGGCCGGTTCATGGGCTGGTTCAACATCGCCATATTCGCCGGCATCGGGGCCGGGCCGGTACTGGGGGGATTTTTTCTGGATCTTTGGGGGAAAAACGCGGGGTTTTACGCCATGGCAGGGCTCAGCCTGATCTCGGCGGTTCTGGTGATCGCCGTTCTTCCCGGCCGGGACCCGGGCAGGGTCACGGAACCCCGGGGCAGTCTGTTTTCCCTGTTCCGGCGCATGATGAAAAGCCGGCGGGTCATGGGGATTCTTTTGGCCCGCATGGCCACCATGATCATCATGGTCCCGACATTTGCGTTCCTGCCGGTGCTCATGACCCGTCAGCTGGGGTCCAGCGGGTCTGAAATCGGCACGGTGATCGCCTGCCGGACCCTGGTCAATGCCTTTTTCCAGGTGCCCTTCGGCCGGCTGGCGGACACCCGGGATAAAAACCGGCTGTTGATGGGCGGCAGCGTCATGATCGGGATCAGCATGATCTGCGTTCCCTTTGCCAGAGGGTTTGTGCCCCTGCTGCTGCTGTTTGCGGTGATCGGCCTGGGTGAGGCCGTGTCATGGCCGGCCATGGGGGCTCTGGCCGCCCGGGAAGGGAAACGGTTCGGCCAGGGGTCCATGATGGGGGTGTTCAACATGGCCATGAACTTAGGGGTTTTCATCGGCGCCATGGGGGTGGGGGCACTGGTGGATCTGCTGAGCATTGACTGGGCGTTTTACACGGTGGGGATTGCACTGATTGTCTGCGCCGTGGCCGCCGCCGCCATGATCAGGAACGATCCGGTCCCGGCGGAAAAATAACCGCTTTTATGTAAAATGGCAGCAGCCCCTTCATCCGTCTCGATGAAGGGGCTGCTGAATGGGCCGATCTTTCTGAACGATTCCGGTTGAAAAGTTCCCTTTGATCGGTCTCTATTAACAGATTCCTTTCAAACCGTTCTTATGCCAGATCTCCCCGCTCTTCCAGCACGTTTTTCAGGGTGGAAAGCGCCGTGTTGGCCGCCGGGACCCCGCCGTAAATGCTGGTCTGGAAAATCACCTCGGCTATCTCCTCTTTAGTGCATCCGACATTCAATGCCGCGTGGATGTGCAGGGCCAGCTCGTCGGGCTTTGACAGCACGGTCAGGGCCGCCACCGTGATCAGCTGTCGGGTGGTATGGGGAATTTTTTCCCTGGCATACATCTGGCCGGTGATGTACAGGGACATATCCCGGGCCAGGTCCTTGTCAAAAAACCGCCACAGGTTGTAGGGCTTGTCCTCGTCCTTGACCGTGGAAAAATACAGCTTGGCGGTCTCCCCGGTCTTTTTGGCAATCTCTTTGGGGTCCATGAAACCCTCCTTTACCGGTTGGCTTTCCGGAAGCCCAGCTGATCCAGGGCGATGATCCATTTGCAGATGTTGGCGGAGCCTTCCACCATGGAATAGGTTGGGGCATCCCTGTAGTACCGTGCCACCGGATATTCCGTGGAGTAGCCGTAGGCCCCCATGATGCGCATGGCATAATTGGACGCCTTGGTGGCGACTTCACCGGCCAGGTATTTGGCCATGGCCACGTCCAGCCCATTGTTGAGCTGGCCGTTGTCCTTGGCCACGGCCGCCTTGTACACCACCAGGCGGGCCGCTTCGATCTCCGCGGTCATCTGGGCGATCATGTCCTGGTTCATCTGGAACTCGCCGATTTTCTTGCCGAACTGTTTGCGTTCGCTGCAGTATTTGGTGGCCTGATCCAGGCAGGCCTGGGCCAGGCCCACGCCGCCAGCGGCCGCGGACAGCCGGGTCTGGTTCAGAGACGAGAACACGATCTTGGCGCCGTCACCGGGTTTGCCCAGCAGGTTTTCCTTGGGCACCTTGACATTGTCCAGGAACAGCTCACCCGTGGGAGAGGAGTGGGACCCCAGTTTTTCCAGGGCAGACGTCTTGATGCCGGGGAAATTCTTGGGCTCGATCACAAACGCGGACAGCCCCTTGGAACCGGCGGATTTGTCGGTGTAGGCATAATAGAGCAGGCAGTCGGCCACATGGGCGTTGGAGATCCAGGTCTTGGACCCGTTGATCAGCCAGTGGTCGCCCTTGTCTTCCGCCGTGGAAGCCATGGCCATGACATCAGACCCGGCATCCGGCTCGGTGATCCCGAACCCGCCGATATACTCGGCCGTACACAGTTTTTCCACATATTTTTTACGCACTTCCTCGTTGCCGTACTTGTAGATGGTATAGCCGCAGCCCAGCTCCTGCATGTTCACCTGAACCCGCAAAGAGGAAGACACCCGGGCCAGCTCCTCGGTGATGATCATGGCGGCCAGGAATCCGTTGTCCATGCCTTCTCCGCCGTATTCCTCCGGGATCACGGTGCCGAAGCATCCTAGGTCCCGTCCCAGGGGCCGCATGGCTTCCTCGATGGGCAGGTAATGGTTGGCATCCCACTCATCCGCATAGGGTTCGATCTGTTTTTTGGCAAAATTTCTGATCTCTTTCTGGATCATCTGAAGGTCTTTGGGCAGTGTAAAATCCATGGTTTCTCCTTAAAAATTACATGTGTTGGGGTATGGGGTTATGATGGGTGACGGACTGGCCCATGGCCCGGGAAAAGGCCTGTGCCGCGTCCATCAAAAGGGTGATACAGCGGGAAAAGTGGGCTTTGTCCCTGGTACGGATTTCCGGCACCGCCAGGCTCAGGCTGGCCAGGATCCGCTGCCGGTAATCAAATACCGGGGCGCTCACGGAACCGATTCCCGGGGTGCGTTCGCCCAGGCTCACGGCATAGCCCCGGAGCACGATTTTTTTCAGTTCCGCCATCAACACCTCCTTGTCCACAATGGTGTTGTCGGTCATGGGGGTGGGGGAGATGGCGGAAAAATATTCCTGTTGAAACGCGTCAGAGGAAAATGCCAGCAGGCATTTGGCCGAGGCCCCGGCATACAGGGGCGACTGGTTGCCCACGGGCATGCCCGCCTTGAGGACTTTTGTGGATTCAATGGAATCGATGCAGATGCGCAGATTTCCCTGAATCACGTTCAGATACACGGTTTCATGGGTCTGTCTGGCCAGTTCTTCCAGAAACCGCCGCCCGATACCGGTGAGGTTGTTGGAATGGTTCAGGTTTTCCAGGAACCGGTAAAAAATATTGCCCACAAAATACTGCCGGGTCCGGGGGTCCTGGCGCACAAACCCGTAATCCTTCAGCACAGACAGAATCCGCTGGACCGTTGCCGGACTGAAATCCAGTTCCGCGGACAACTCCCGGATCCCCCAGCTGGCCTTGTTGACATCCTGGAACCTGAGCATGATCTCCAGGGCCTTTTCAATGGCATTGAGTTTCTTGTTTTCCGCCGATTGTGCCGGTGCCGTTTTTTCTCTCACAGGAATGATGGTATCCGCTGGTTTGTTTTACAGGTTAAAACATCGTTTCATATAACGAGTTACCTAATCAAAAAACACCCCTGGTTGTCAAGAAAAAAGTTGATTAAATTTGTGATTAAAAAATCCCTTGACAAACCAATGCCATTCTTTCTATCTTATTGGGAATAGAACAGCGTTTTATATTATGAAACAGGATGGAGAAGAAAAAAGGGGTTTTATTTCAAACAGTTGGAATGAAATCAGACAAAAAGTTTCAGATGAAATTACAACGGATGCTTGATCAATGTCCGGCCGTGTACCCCGGTGAATTTTCCGGATACACGGCCGGAAAAAATTATTCAATCACGACCATCACCTGGTTGGTGGCCACTTTGTCATCCACGCTGACCATCACTTCCTTGACGGTGCCGTCCACGGTGGCCACAATGGGGTTTTCCATTTTCATGGCTTCCAGAACCAGCATTTCATCCCCTTCTTCAACCGCGTCTCCGGGTTTGACCGATACGTCGATGATGGTGCCGGGCATGGGGGCTAAAATTTCAGTACTCATTCAGATCTCCTTTGCTTGGGTTGTTTACATGATGGAACAGATTATCGGCGTCATGTCGGAAAAACGGCAACCGGAGGTTTCCCGGGCCGGTTGCCATCGTTTGTTTTCAAATCTATACTTAATGAACTATTTAAAGTCAAGTGCGTATGTTTGCCGGTGGATGCCGCCTTTTCAAAAGCCGATACCGGTGAAAGTTTATAATAAAATTTCTTCAGGAGTCTCTTATGCGACAGTATTTTGAAAAAATGACCCCCTTTGGCAAGGAACTCAACAAAGGGCAGCTGAAAAATTCGGAAAAAAACGTCACCCAGATCCAGGAAGTGGAAGCCTGCATTGACGCGGAAGTGGAAAAAGTCAAAAACGCGGGGCTTCCGGCGGAAAAAATCAATGCCCGGGGCAGCATGACCGTATGGCAACGCCTGGAATATCTGGTGGATCCCGGCACCTGGCACCCCCTGCACACCATTTTCAACCCGGAAGACAACGAGGAAGGCACCACCAACGTCATTGACGGCCTGGCCCGGATTTCGGGCAAATGGGCCGTGGTGATCGGGTTTGACAACAAGGTGATGGCCGGGGCCTGGCTTCCGGGCCAGCCGGAGAATATCTTTAGGGCCACCAACCTGGCCAAACGGCTGAACATTCCCCTGGTGTGGCTGGTGAACTGCTCCGGCGTGAAACTCACGGACCAGGAAAAATTCTATGCCAACCGCAGGGGATCGGGCACCACGTTCTACCGCCATGCCGAACTGGAACAGATGGGCATCCCGGTACTGGCAGGCGTCTACGGCACCAACCCGGCCGGCGGCGGATACCAGGGCATCAGCCCCACCATCCTGTTCGCCCACAAGGACTGCAACATCGCCGTGGGCGGCGGCGGGATCCTCAGCGGCATGTCCCCCAAGGGCTATTTTGACCTGGAAGGCGCGGAGCAGCTGATTTCAGCGGCCAAACAATACACGACCAAACCCCCGGGATCCGTGGAGGTCCACCATGACCACACCGGGTTTTTCCGGTATGTGTATGAAGAGGAAAAAGGGGTCCTGGACGGGCTCAAGGACTACATGAAGGACATGCCCGCTTACAATCCCAAGTTCTTCCGTGTGGCCGAACCCAAGGAACCGGCGTTTTCAGCGGAAGACGTGGCCCGTCTGATTCCGTTCAACCAGAAACAGATCTATGACTTCCGCCAGGTCCTGTCCCGGCTGGTGGACGGCAGCGAGCACATGGAATACAAGCCGGATTACGGTCCTGAAATCTACACGGGCCTGGTGAAAATGGACGGGTACCTGGTGGGCGTCATCGGCAACAACCAGGGCTGGCTGGGGGAAGGATACCCGGAATACGCGGATTATCCGGGCATCGGCGGCAAGCTCTACCGCCAGGGCCTGATCAAGATGAACGAATTCGTCACCCTGTGCGGCCGGGACCGGATCCCCTTGATCTGGTTCCAGGACACCTCGGGCATCGACGTGGGGGATATCGCGGAAAAAGCGGAACTGCTGGGCCTGGGCCAGTCCCTGATCTACTCCATCCAGCAGACCGACATTCCCATGATGCTGGTGACGCTCAGAAAGGGCACGGCCGCGGCCCACTACGTCATGGGCGGGCCCACGGCCAACCGGCACAACGCCTTTACCCTGGGCATCGCCACCACCGAGATCTACGTGATGCACGGCGAGACCGCCGCCGCTGCCAGCTATTCCCGGCGTCTGGTCAAGGAAAAAGATGCGGGCCGTCCCCTGGAGCCGGTCATCGAGAAGATGAACACCCTGGCCAAAGAATACTATGACAATTCCAGGCCGGCCTACTGCGCCAAACACGGCATGGTGGACGAGGTGGTCAAGATGAAGGAGTTGAGAAACTATCTCAAGGCCTTTGCCGGCTGCGCCTACCAGAACCCGAAATCCATCTGCCCCCAGCACCACCTGATCACCCCGAGAATCATCCGGGGATAACAGGGCCCCCCGGGGCTGGGAGATTTTTACCCAAAGTATGGACATGCGGTGCCGGTCCGGTTATGATCATTTTTTCCGGACCGGCACCCATCTGGAAACACAGCGGCAGTCCGCTGCCGAACCGATAACCAAAGCATACAGGAGGCACCCATGTCAGGATCTGAGTTTTTAATTGTCCAGAAAGACGGCCAGGTGGCCCGGATCACGTTGAACCGGCCCAAGCACAACGTGCTCAACATTCCCATGATGAAGGACCTGAACGCGGAACTGGAAGCCATTGCCGCGGATGACACCCTCAAATGCCTGGTGATCAACGGGGAAGGCCCCAGCTTCTGCGCCGGCGTGGAAGTGGGGGACCACAAACCCGAGCAGGTGGATGAGATGGTGGCCGTGTTCAACCGGATTTTCGAACTGATCAACATGATCGACATTCCGGTGATCGGCGCGGTCCACGGGGCCTGTCTGGGCGGCGGCATGGAACTGGCCATTGCCTGCGACATCATCATTGCCAGCAAGAACGCCAAGTTCGGCCAGCCCGAGATCAAGCTGGGCTTTTTCCCGCCCTATGCAGCCCTGCGCCTGCCTGAACTGGTGGGCCCGGCCAAAGCCATCGAGGTGCTCACCACCGGCAAGACCTACAAGGCCAAAGAGGCCCGCAAACTGGGATTCGTCAGCCAGGTGGCGGATGACGACGAGTTCAAGGAAACCGTGGAAGATTATGTCAAGGAGATCTGCATGGCCTCGCCCCTGATCATCCGGCTCAACAAACGGGCCGTGAAGCGCCATATCGGCACCAGCTTCTCCCAGGGCGTGGACCTGGTGTCCAACTATTTCCTCAAAACCCTGATGAAAACAGAAGATACCCTGGAAGGCATCGCCAGTTTCGAGGAAAAACGCCGGGCCGAGTGGAAAAACTGCTGACCCCCGGCATCGCCTTTGTTTTTTTTGGACCAGCTTCGCTTCATTCAGCGGCAGGGAAATTGTTTTTCCCTGCCGCAACCGTTCCGGTGGTTCCTTTTTAGCCACCTGGCAGTTGTATTTCCGGATCTAACAATAGGGCCGCCCCCGGCCGATAAAAATTGCGTTTCAGGAGAAATCTAACCCATGGAGATTTTCTCAAAGCACATCAAACCCTGTTTCGTCACCTTTGCTGTTTTTTCAATCATCTGCGCCATTACGGTCGGAAGCGGGGTCCATTCCGCGTTTGCCAGAAATTTCGATCGACTTCCTGGATTACGCTATCACACGCTGCAGCAGTCCAGCCCTCCCCCCACCAGACGTTTCGAGACAACGATACAAAGTACCACCGAATATATTCTCCAGGAAATGGAAGAATCGGATGCCGTGGGTCTCAGTATCGCTCTGGTCAGTGATGATAAGATCGTCTGGGCCCAGGGTTTCGGATGGCAGGACATGGAAAATGAGATTCCCGCCACGGCTGATTCCGTCTATATGATCGGATCCATCACCAAAACGCTCACCGCCGCATCTCTTTTGAAACTGTATGAACAGGGCGTTGTGGATCTGGATGCGCCGGCAGTCCAATATCTTCCCGACTTCGATATCGCCCCCCGTTTTCCTTTGCAGATGCAGGAAATCACTGTGCGACGGTTACTGAACCATCATTCCGGACTGCCCGGAGATATTTTTGCCGCCGGGTTCCTGACCGGCGACACCTGGGAAAAATACGGCTGTAATCTGTATATGGATTTTCTGATGGATTATCTGAGAACCGATTATCCAAGCCTTCCACCGGGAGAGATGGCCGTTTATTCCAATACCGGTTTTGTCCTGGCCGGGGAAATCGCCCTTCGATACGGCGGAATTTCCGGAGAAACGTTTCCAGATTTTATGGATCGGCACCTGTTTACTCCCCTGGGCATGCATCACACCTCTTTACGGACAATCCACGAGAACCTGGCACAAGGCTACATCGATGGACAGGTCGTGGATATCGCACAGACCAACTGCACCTTTGGGGCCACCGGCGGGGCATTTTCCACGGTAACGGATTTTGCCGGATTCATGATCATGTTGAACAACCAGGGAAAGGCCCCGGACGGCACACAATTCCTTGCACCCGAAACCGTGGCCATGCTGGGTGATGCGGAAGTGTCGGAACTTGATATTGAATCATTTTTCCGGCCGGGCCTGGGACTGGACAGCATGGATGACCCTGTCATGAATTATGCGGGCCGGGCCTGGTGGAAAAATGGCAGTGTGGGGTATCACAATTCCCTGATGGAAACCCTTCCGGATCAAAAACTGGGGGTGGTGGTTCTGAGCAATTCTGATACCGGGGGCTCGATATTGTTCGATGTGGTTCAACATTGCCTGAAGAATGCGGTGAAGGAAAAATCCGGCATGGATCCTGTTGGGCCGGTCCTCCCCGCATTTGACTCTGAAAACGATCCCGCGGTCATCCAGGGAATTTATGCGACCATCAACGGTTATGATATCATCACAGACAATGGTGACGGTACCTTGACCTGGAAACACAACGCTCACGGTCCTGATTCCGGCGCCGGTCAAAGCATTCTGACATATCAGGACGGCACATTCAAACCGGACGGGCAAACCACCCAATCCCTGATCTTCAGAAATCTTCACCGGCAGGGCCGGGATTATTTCGTCATGATGCTGAAAGACACCCGCAGTAACGGCGGAATCCTCATTATTTTCGGAGAAAAGGTGACACCCCGGGCCATTCCAGCGGCATGGAAAGACCGGCAGGGTGTGTACCTGTATGAAAATGTGGCCTGGAACAACCCCTGGTTTTTTCCGATGGCGGTTTTGAGTGAAAAAGACCATCTGCTTGTCTGGGACACGGAACATGTCCTGATGCCGGAAAATGATTCCACCGCCTTTGTTGCCGGTTTGAACAACCGCAGCGACAGCAGTCTCCGCGTCATTGTGGAGGACGGGAAGGAAAAGCTGCTTTTTGGCGGATACAAAGCCTTTTCCGCCGCCCTGGTTCCTTCGGTTTCTCCGGGCGATGTGATCGACGGCACCGTGAATCTGACCAATTCCGACTGGTTTCGGCTGAATCCGGTTCCGTCCGGACAGAACATGACCGCCGAAGTGGCCCCCCAAAGTGACGATTACGCCCTGGCCCTGTTCACCGAATCGGGAGAATTCGTGGACATGGCCATGGGAACCCTTTCCTGGGTTGCACAAGAAGACGCATATTACCTGTCCATCACCCCCACACCCGATGCCGGCGGAATTTACACTATGACCGTGAAATAAAAAACCCGTTCAACATGTTCCAGCAGGTCTGATCCGGATCCCAGGAAAAAAATCACACAATCACCACCCCGGCTTCCGCCATGGTTTCAAGGGCGGTCCGGGTGGTGTCCGGGGCCACGCCGCGGCACAGCTCTTTGATCAGTATCACCCCGTACCCCAGGGACCGGGCATCCATGGCCGTCGCCCGGGCGCAGTAATCCGTGGTCAGCCCGAACATGATCAGATCTTTTATGCCACAGGTTTTGAGCAGGGCGTCCAGGCCCGTGTCATGGCCCCCGTCATCAAAAAAACCGGAATAGGAATCATACCTGGGGTCCATCCCCTTTTTCACGATCGCTTCGAACAGGCGGTTGTCCACCAGCACTTCCGCATTCGGGGTGTTCTGGACGCAGTGGGGAGGCCACAGGATCTGATCCGTGCCGTTGAGGTCGATGACATCAAAAGGGGAGTGTCCTTCGTGCATGGTAACAAAAGAGATATGGTCGGCCGGATGCCAGTCCTGGGTGGCAAACACCGGAAAGCCTAAGGATTTGAGGCGCCGGGTTTCCGCGGTCACCTGATCCAGGTAGGCCTGGTCCGTACCTTCCACGGCCAGGCTGCCGTTCATGAGCCGGGTAAAATCGCCCTGGACGTCCACTACCAGAACGGCGGTATTTTCTTCTTTTTGGTCTATCATGGAAAACCATCTCCTTGTTGCGCTGTTGCCATATCATAAACATAGGGGTTGTCTTCCCTGATTTCAACCGGGGAATCAAATCATCCGGATCACCGGGCGTTTTCTGCCGGTGATGCGCTGATAGGTTTCTTTGGGATAGCCCAGGGCCACGGCGGCATGAATGGTTTCCGATTCCGGGATGCCCAGTTTTTTCTGGATGGACCGGTCTGCGGCCATGGGTGCCACCACATATCCGATCAGACAGGTGCCAAGGCCCAGGGTGTGGGCCCCCAGCAGGATGTTGCCGGCGGCCAGCAGGGCATCTTCTTTGGGGCAGGACGCCCCGGGAGAAGACCCGATGAGGATGACCGCGGGCGCGCCGTGGAAAAGCCGGTCCCGGTTTTCCGTCTCCATCTGTTCGATGGCGGTTTTGACCGATTCATAATAGTTCCGGTAATAGTGGTCCAGGGTTCCGGCGCCCACCAGGGCCAGGGCTTTTCGCAACAGGAAATTTTCCGCTTTCCGGTTCAGCCGCTTGAAAAAATCCTTGATGGCGTTTCCCAGCACCAGGACTTCGGGCCGGGAGGTGAGACAGGTAAAGGTCCAGGCCTGGGAATTGGTGCCGGACGGGGCGAACACGGCCAGCCGGATCAGGTCCTGGAGTGTTTCTCTGGTCACGGGGGTTTGTTTATAGTTCCGGCAGGACCGCCGGGAGCAGATGAGCCGGGCCAGGTCTGAAGCGGCCATCCCCTTGCCCGGTGCCAGCCAGGCCGGGTCCAGGTCCAGGGAGGAGAAAGCGGTCTGATCCGGATCCAGGGCCGGAACCTGGATGGCGTTTTCCGGACAGGCGGCCATGCAGTGGCCGCAGACCAGGCACCTTGCCGCGTCCGTGTCCGGCATGGCCCGGGCTGTTTGGTTTTCCAGGGAAATAATGTCTGCGGGGCAGACGCGGATACAGGCCCCGCATCCGGTGCACCGGGCCGGGTCGATCATCACGGAAGCAGATGTCAGATTCATGGATATCCTTTTTTCAGGGGGAAACCTACCATTTTTTTTCAGAATCATATAATAAAAGACGATTCATGGAAACAACCGCAGCGTATGTATTGCAAAAAGACAAACGGTAAAAAGGAGGCGGCATGAAAAAAACCGGTCTGATTCACCTGATCCTGATGCTGATGATATTCACCACGGTCCCGGCAGCCGAAGCGTTTACCATCAAACTGGGCGTGGTGACCAAGCCGGGCGCGGCCCAGAACATCATGGCGGAGAAATTCAAGGAACTGGTGGAAGCCCGGTCGAACGGGGCGTACACCGTCAAAATCTATCATTCCGCGTCCATCGGCAATGAAACGGAAATCCTTCAGCAGATCCAGATGGGCACCATCCACATGGGAGTGATCACGGGCGGGCCGTTCGACACCTTTGATCCCGTTGTCCGGGTGATCAACTATCCGTTCCTGTTCAAGGACCATGCCCAGGCCGACCGGATCCTGGACGGACCTTTGGGAGACGAGATCCTGAAAAGCCTGGAAACCAGCGGATTCAAGGGGCTGTGCTTTTCGGAAAACGGGTTCCGGAACCTCACCAACAGCAAGCGGGAGGTGACCGGGCCGGACCAGGTCAAAGGACTCAAGATCCGGGTGATGTCTTCGGCCCTGCACAAGGCGATCTGGCAGGCGTTAGGGGCCAATCCCACACCCATGCCCTGGCCCATCTACACGGAACTGGAACAGGGCGTGATCGACGGCCAGGAAAATCCGCTGTGGGTAATGGAGGTGTACAAGTTCTATGAGATCCAGACATACATGACCCTGACCCGGCACGTGTATTCCCCGCACATCAACGTGGCTTCGCTGAACTGGTTCAACCGGCTGCCGGCAGCGGACCAGTCTTTGATCATTGATGCGGCCAGAGAAGCGGCAAAGTATCAGCGCAAAGACAACCGGGAAAAGAACGCGGACCGCCTGGCCCTGCTCCGGGAAAAAGGCATGCAGGTGGTGGACAATCCGGATATCGATGCCTTCCGGGAACGGGTGGCCGGTCTCAAGGACCTGGACCTGTACCGGGACCCCCGGGTCCGGGACCTGCTCGTCCGGATGCTGGCGGCGGTGGAGTAGCCAATGGGGATGCCGGTAGCCCTTGGCCGGGTCAGCCAGGCCCTGAACCGCCGGGTCAAAACGGTGGTGTGTGCCATGGGCATGACCATGGCCCTGGTGGTGGCGATCCAGGTGGTGTCCCGGTATGTGTTCAACCATTCCCTGTTCTGGTCCGAGGAGCTGGCAAGATTTCTGCTGATCTGGCTGTCGTTTTTAGGCGCCACCGTGGCCTATTGCCACGGGGCCCATCCCGGGGTGGACAGCCTGGTGCGGCGGCTGCCGGAACAGTGGCGGACCGGCGCGGCCCTGATCTCCTGCCTGGCCGGGGCTGTCCTGTTTACCGTGATGGTGGTCAGCGGCGCGCAGTTTGCCTGGTTTGTGCGGTTTCAGATATTCCCGGCCACAGGCCTCGCCAAATGGATTATCATGGCTGTGGTGCCGGTGAGCGGAATGATTTTCCTGGTGCACTGCCTGGCCGGGATCAGCCGTCTGTTTGACGCAAACAGACTTGATAGAGAAAGGCCGTCAGAATGACCACGGAACTGCTGATCCTGACCCTGTTCTTTCTGTTTGTGATCAACACCCCCATTGCCATTGCCATCGGTACGGCGTCCCTGGCCGCCATTGCCGTGCAGGGAGAGTTTTCTTTGATGATGGTGGTGCAGCGCATGGTGGCGGGCACGGATTCGTTTCATCTCATGGCCGTGCCCTTGTTCATGTATGCCGGCACGATCATGGAGAAAGGCGGGATCTCCCAGCGGCTCATCGATTTTGCCAGTGCCCTGACCGGGTGGCTGCCCGGCGGGCTGGCGGCCGTGTCCATTGTGTCGGCCATGTTCTTTGCCGGGATCTCCGGGTCGGCCGCCGCGGACACGGCCGCCGTGGGGGCCGTGCTGATCCCGGCCATGAAGCGGTCCGGGTATCCGTCGAATTTCTCCGCAGCGGTCCAGGCATCGGGCGGGTCCCTGGGAGTGGTGATCCCGCCCTCCATCCCCATGATCATCTTCGGGTTTCTCACGGGGGCCAGTATTTCCCGGCTGTTTGCCGCCGGCATCCTCCCGGGCCTGCTCATCGGCATATCCCTGATCGCCGTATCCACCCTGGTGGCGAAAAAAAACGGGTATGCCCCGTCTGGAACATTTTCACTGCCCCATGTCATGGCCACGTTCCAGCGGGCGTTTCTGGCCCTGGGGGCCCCGGTCATCATCCTGGGCGGGATCCTGTCCGGCATTTTCACGGCCACGGAATCCGCGGCCGTGGCCGTGGTGTATGCCCTGGCGGTGTCCATGGCCGTGTACCGGCAGATCACCGTCCGGGACCTGGTGCCGGTTTTCACCAGTGCCTCCGTCACCGCGTCCGTGGTGATGTTCATCATTGCCACGGCATCGGTGTTTTCCTGGATCGCGGCCATGGAAGATATCCCCGCGTCCCTGGCCGGGGTGCTTCTGACGTGGACCGACAACCCGGTGCTGCTGATGATGATGGTCAACCTGGTGCTGCTGGCGGCCGGGGTGTTTGTGGAGACCACGGCGGCCCTGATCCTGCTGGTGCCCATGATCACGGCCATGCTCCCGGCCCTGGGGATCGACCTGATCCAGCTGGGGGTGATTGTGGTGGCCAACCTGGCCATCGGTATGCTCACCCCGCCCATGGGCATCTGCCTGATCGTGTCCGCGTCCATTTCCGGGGACCGGATCAGCGCGGTGAGCCGCCGGGTGGTGCCGTTTCTCGTCGTGCTGCTGGTGGACCTGGCCCTGATCTGCTTTTATCCGCCGCTGACCCTGTGGCTGTCCGGCCTTGTGGGCGGCAATTGAAAAATGAAACCCAACCCAAGGTGGGTTGCACGATCCATGTAATGGGTTATATCCAAAACCGTTCATCCTGACATTCGGTGTTCATTTAAAAAACAGTGAGACACGGCCAGTGCGGAAAACCGGAACAGGTATTCAATGAGTTCCGGAACGGAAATGCTTTGATTGAAGCCGCCCAGGTGGGGGCCGGTGCTCAGCGGGATATCCGCCTGTCCTTGGGGGGGCACTTTTTTTACCCCCCTTTGATGTAAAAACTGCTGATACTGTTCCTTGGTCATCCGGTTTTGATCCTGGATCCGCAGCACTTCCTCCATGTGCTCATCATATCCCATGGTCTGAATCAACGCACCGGTGAGCCGGGGGATGGTCTGCAAGAGCTCTTGGGGCAGGCCCGTTCTGCACAGCCCTTTAAAATAATTGTCGCTGACATCTGCGATCATGGATTCAAACGCTGCCCGGTCAAACAGGTCTCGTGTGTCTTCAGGGGTTGCGTCCCGGGTCAGGCCCCGGCGGTCCGGGGCTTTGTTTCTGAAAACACTGCCGATCACCAGGATGAAGCTCAAAAGATGCTCGCCAATGTAATGGCGCAGTCCGGCGCCGGTATCAATTTGTTCGATGTGTTCGAAATCCCTGGGGCCGGAACGGGCAAAGTTGGGATATTGGCAGGAATCCAGCCACTGGTCCAGACGGCCGGCATGTTCCCACAGATACGCCCCCTGATCGTTGCGCCGCCGCTGCTGGACGCGGTTATGAAACAATGGAATCAACGCCGTGTGAACGATGCCCTTCATGGTCATCTGACCCAGGATCCGGGCATTTTTGATGAACACCTGCCGGGTCCATGACAGGGGACGGTCACATCCCGGCGTGTTGGGGTACTCGTAATAGCCGGGGCAGGGCGAAAATGCAATGCAGATCTGTCTGTACAGGAAAGGGGGGATTTCACCGGGCAGGTCCGAGGTGATGTCAAACACCCGGTGTCCCTGGTGTTCAATGGGCACGGGCGCGTCAAAGCCGCCGGCGGCCATATCTCCCCTGAGGAAATGCAGTCCGGCAAGCCAGGCCGCCTCCCGCGCCAGGTCAGTAACATTGTCGGCGCTGGTGGCAAATTTCAGCACCAGACAGGTGCTTTTGGATGTATGGATGATCAGGCTCCGGCCCTGCCATCGGGCCTGCTTCCACCCTGCCGCAGACCCGGGAACAAGTCCGTCCAGATCCACCGGCAGAACCGACAGGGGCGCCATGACCGAAGGGCCGGAGACCGCCGGTTTCCATGGCAGCTCTCCCAGGGCCTGGTTCACGGCCCGCAGGCGTTTTCCCTGAGATGTATACAGAAGATCATTGAGTTCCCGGATGATGTGTTCTGACAGCGGTTTCCCGGCCCGGCCGGCAAGCCGGGTCAAGGCCCCGGCCGCTTCATGAAACAGAAAATACGACTGTTTCTGGCGGTCAAACCGGGGGGACCGGATGACGCCGGTCAAAGTGTCCACTGTGCCGGCACCGATGGTATCCGGGTACTGGTCCATGTGGCCGGCCAGATATTTGACCGCCAGGTACGCACCTGAAAAATCGTTGATCCCCTGGTTGATCAGGGCCTGGGTGCGGCGCAGCTCCGCCTGTTTCTGACAATGGGAACGCATGGCTTTATAATTGATTAAACTCCAATTTTCTCTTTGCAGGAAGATTGATCGCAGGGTATCCGTCCCATACGCTTATTCACATCATAAAAAAACTGGCATCTCGCCATTGTAAGAAAAAAAGTTAACTGCGTCACATGCAAACTCCGCCAGCTGGCGCTTCGCAAGCATTATTGCTTTTGCTTTATTTGGCTTCATGTTCCATTGCGTTTCATTCATTTTACTCATCCACCTAATTGTATGGTATGGGTTTCGAACGCGGACAATCCGTACTGTGTAGGGTAATGTGCATGATTTCTCCCGGTTGCCACAGCCTCATGCGTGCCCCCCAGGTGCCCGCCCCACGCCCGACGAGGAGTTGCATGTCTCCAATGCGGTAATGCCCGTAAAAGTATGGGTAGCGCAGGCGTACAAGATAACCGAACGGCCACACCTGACCCCCGTGAGTGTGGCCCGAAAGCATGAGGTCGAACCCTGCGTCGGCGGCGGCCTTCACCTGCAAGGGTGCGTGAGAAAGCAACAATGCCGCGCCGTCATTTGAACCGACCAGACTCTTCAGCAACCCGGCTTCAGGGCTGCCATTTTGAGTGTAATCGATGCCTGCCAGCCGCAATCCCGGTCGCAGCTCCACGGCTTCGTTGCGCAACCACCGAACACCTGCCGATTCGAACAAGGCGATAGTGGCGAGAGTATCACCATGGAACTCGTGGTTTCCGGTCACCGCCCATACACCGAGCGGTGCGCGAAGCTCGCGTATGGTCTCCTCCAGTCCGGGCACCATGCCCACCTCACCTTCAATCTGATCGCCCGCCATGACGACGAGATCCGGCTTCAGAGAATGGATCTGTTCAACCCGTGCAGCCAGCCAGTCACGTCCGATGCCTGCGCCGAGATGCATATCTGAGATCGCCACCAGCGTTGTGCCGTCCAGCTGCGCCGGCAAACCCGGCAGGCCAACCTCGTGGTGGGTCACCACCGGCGGGCGCAGGCCCTGAACCAGAGCGATCACCGCCATCGCAGCCCCAATCATGACCGCACCAAGGCGCAGCGCCGCCAACCGGCGCAGTTTCAAGCGCCCGAAGCCGGTCACCACCTCCACCGCCAACAGACAGAGTCCGAGCAGAAACAGTGTCGTCAGCCAGTGGATGGCGAACCGGGACAAGACCCAGGCTATTAGCCCGCCCGGCTCGTCACCGATCAAGACCCCTGCGATATAAAGCACCCACACGACGGCACCGGCCAGCCACCAGCCACGGAAACCGACACGGCGCCGCACTATCGGCAAAGAACCGACGCGCCATGCGCAGTAAAGGTGTAGGGCACTGCCGATCACGTTGAGAATCAGAGAAAACACAAAGGTTCTCCAAATCTGTGCCTAACAATAAGGTCGGGGGTGCCGCCAATAGCTTTCACGGAATTCAGCAATCGTTCACGGCGTCTCCTGCACCGGGTGTTAGACATAGGGCCAACACATTTTTTTTGGATGGCACTATTATGATTAGCCATTTGTTTTTGGAAGCCTCATTTTCTCCCTCAACCACTGCAAAGCTATTTTATAGGCAGTGTTACTCTCATTTTTTACGAGGAATTCAAAATGTGTGACACTGGATGAATATTGAATAGGAAATTCTTCGCTTGGAATTCGGTTGAAAGAGTGATTTTCTCCCGCTTGGAACCAAGGATTGTTTTTTTCAAAAACCTGGATTAAGTCTGGGCTTAATCCCTTGAAGCTTTCACTTATTGGTATAACACCAATCTTTCTTCGCAATTTAAATGATAAACTATCCATAGCGCAGAGATGACCTGTATTGTATTTGACCCCATAGGTGTTGTATCTATTATCCGCGCTGCCATGTTTCTCTATGTCGTCGATGAAGCCCGTGGTGTTAAACGTTTTTAAATGACTCAATACGCTTGCATCAATTTGAATATTCTGGTGAGGTAGTATGTCGAAGTTAGCAATAGATGTATCGATTTTGCTTGCAGCTTCAAAGAGAGCCTTGATTGGATGAGCTTTAAATTTTTTGACGCTCTCGCCATTCATTAAAAGGAATGCCTTTAGGTATTTCTCTATAGCTTGTGCTGCGGCCCAGTAAAATCCTCGTGGAAGTCCCTTTTGGGCAAGTAGTCGTGACATCAAATAATCTTGATCACCAGGTACAACAAAAGAATCGTAAATAACATTGACAGCGTTGCATTCGGCGCTTGACTGAATGTACTCAGGTAAGCGCTTAAAATGAGGTATTTCTCGACTCATGTCGAAGCTATAAATGAAACCGGTTTTGTTATTTTCTGAATTCAAGATCTGCTATTCTCACTTTGGTGAAAGAAGTATAGCAATCACTATATTCCATGACGTAAAACTCAAATCCCCCCATACTTTTCAACCCTCATATGTTTTCCTTGTTGTAATGTCAACAAAAATTACATATATTGACGACACGCTTTGACATAGTTAATAATTTCAGGAACACCATGACCACGAATCGCGGAACAGGCGACGTGGCCGTTTTTTTTCATGTCCAGGGAATCAGTCCAGTAAAAGTAAAATATTACGCTGGATGGCTGGATCAGTTTTTCCAGTTTTATCAAGGCGGAACCCATGATGTTTCAAACGAAGATCTTCTTGCTTTTAGCTATTTTCTCTCCAGCCGGCTGAAGCCTTCTACTGCCGGATGCCGGCCGTGGTGATCAGGTCCGAGGCTTCGGTTGCCAGGGTGAGCAGCACGGAGATGTACTGTTTTTCGATGGCATCCAGGGTATATTCCTTGGATGGAAAATCCAGACTCACGGCCCCTACCACGGACTTGGTCTGCAAATTCATCATGGGGGCCCCGATGCTGATCACGCCGGTCATGTATTCCTTGTCATTGATGGAATATCCCCGTGTCCGGGTGTTGCGGATATCTTTCCGGATCTCGTCGATGTCCACCAGGGTGTGCGGGGTCAGTTTTCTGGGCGCCAGGCCGGCAAAATAGTGTTCCAGGCCGTCGGGTGCCAGGTTGGCCAACACGATCTTTCCCATGGCCCGGGCATAGAGTTCGTCCATGATCAGTGGCAGGTGGAACGACACCAGATTGGGCATTTCCCGGCGGTACAGGGAGATCAGTTTGTACCCGTCGATCAGGGCCGAGTCAATGGAGATGTGGTGTTCAAAAAAGGTCTTGTCAATGATCGGCTTGATACCCTGGTAGATGTCAAACCCGTGAAAGCACTCATGGCCCATGGAAAACGCCTTGGGTCCCAGGCGCAGGGACTTGTCTGTGCTTTTGCGCAGGTATCCCAGCTGGATCAGGGTGTTGACCAGGCGGTAGGTGGAGGTCTTGTTGATGCCCGTGAGAGTGGATATCTCCGTCAGTGACCGGGACGGGGTTTCCCTGCCGAACAGGTTCAGAATGGACAATCCTTTTTCAAGGGTCTTGGAAAAATACTGGTCTTGCTTGCCTGACATCGTTTTCACCCGCTTGTGTTTCAGGTTACAGGGTGTCGGATCTCTGTTATCATCTGATCCGGGCTTGGGCATACCATATTTATCTGCGGCATGGAATAAAAAAACAAAAAAAATGACCCAAAAAAAGTGTTGACATTGTCAAAAAACTCTTTTAGATTCGAATATAGAATGGTTGTTACTATTATAGTAACAAATTGTCCCAATAAATCCAACCAAAGGGGAGATCTCATGAAAAAATTAAGTCTTTTTTTGATCGTGACAGCGATGTCCGTCTGTCTGATGGCACCGGCCCAGGTATTTGCCAAACAGGTGCTGAAACTGGGATTCGGTGATCCCATCAACTCCGACCAGGGCGCCATTGCCAAACAGTTCAAGTATCTGGTGGAAGGATACACCGCCGGGGATGTGGAAATCCAGCTGTTTCCGGGCAGTGCCCTGGGAAATGAAACCGAAATGCTACAGAACACCCGCAGCGGCGAACTGGACCTGTGTATGCTTTCGGTTCCCAACCTGTCCCCGTTTTCACGCAAAATCAACATTCTGACCTTCCCTTACGTCATCAAGAGCATGCGGGATGCCGTGACCATCACCACGGGCAAACTGGGGGCCCAATGGAACGATATCCTGCAAAAGGAAGCCGGAATCCGGATTCTGGCCTGGACCTATTCCAATTTCCGTCACCTGACCAATTCCAAACGCAAGATCACCAGCATGGCCGACCTGAAAGGCCTGAAAGTCCGGGTGCCCCAGAACGCCCTGATGATCGCCTCATATGAAGCCTGGGGAGCGAATCCCACCCCCATGGCATGGCCGGAAACCTTTACCGCGCTGCAGCAGGGCGTGGTGGACGGCCAGGACAATCCCTATATCGTCAACTACACCATGAAGTTCCAGGAAGTTCAGAAATATATCACCCCGCTGCATTACCAGTTCTCGTTGCAGCCCATGATCATCGGTGAAAAACATTTCCAGAAAATGGATCAGAATCTCAAGGACATCCTGGTCCGGGCCGGTATCGAAGCCCAGCAGTACTGTGTGCTGTTCCAGATGGAAGAATCTGAAAAAGCCCTCCAGGCCATGCTGGACGCCGGCATGGAATACAGTGAATTTTCCGACGAGGACAAGATGATCGAAGTGGCCATGGAAAAAGTTTGGCCTGAATACTACGACAAGGTCGGCGGCAAGGACGCTGTCATGGAAGTGGTGGCAGAGCTTGAAAAAGCCGAAAAAGCCAGACAGGCCCAGTAATCGCCGGGCTTCTGTTTAGTGACCATTGACACCGTGGGGGTTCCCGGAAAACCGGGACCCCCCCTGACCAACCGCTTAAAAAAGGAGCAGAAAGGTGACCCTCAGCAGTGTTCTGAAAAACTCGATCACTGTCCTGGATAACATTGAAGGATACCTGTGTAAATTTTTCCTCAGCTTTTTTGTGATCCTTTTGTTTTTCCAGGTGATCATGCGGACCGTTTTCCAGAATTCCCTGGCCTGGAGTGAGGAAGCGTCCCGGTTCGCCTTTGTCTGGTTTTCTTTTCTCGGGGCCTCCTATGCGGCACGGCTGGGGGCCCACAACCGGGTCACCTTTCAGTTCAAACTGTTTCCCAGAATCGTGGGGGATGTGTCCCAGCTCATTGCAGACGGCATCTGGCTGGTGTTCAATGCCATCATGACCGTCAAAAGCATCGAGGTGATCCGGGACATGATGGAATTTCCGTTTTACTCGCCGGCCCTGGACATCCCCATGCAGTATATCTACATGCTGTTTCCCTTCACCTTCACCCTCATGAGCGTCCGGATCATCCAGGTCAACATCCTGAAACATATTTTAAAACGCGAAATCGTGGATGTGGACGATATATCGTCGGACATCGAGGATATCAAGCGGGACATGAGAATCGATTCGCGTGAACAGGGGAGGGTGTCATGATTTCATCGGTATTGTTCGGCGCCTTCGGTATTCTTCTGGTGATCGGCGCTCCGATTGCGGTGGCGCTGGGCATGGCGGCCATGGCAGCGTTCATGTCCATCGACAAGGATGTGACCACACTGGTGCAGATTGCCTACAACGCGGTCAACTCGTTTCCGGTCATGGCTCTGCCCGCCTTTATCCTGTCCGGGGCACTGATGCAGGGGTCCGGTATTTCCAGGCGCCTGGTGGCGATCGCCGAAGCCCTGGCCGGGCGGATGGCCGGAGGCCTGGGCGCCTCCACCGTTCTGGCCTGCCTGTTTTTCGGCGCCATATCCGGGTCCGGGCCTGCCACCACGGCTGCCGTGGGTATGCTCATGATTCCGGCCATGACCCGAAAAGGATATGACCGCGGGTATGCCTCCGCCATCACGGCGTCTTCCGGGGGCCTGGGGATTGTCATCCCCCCCAGCATTCCCATGGTGATCTACGGAGTAACGGCCAGCGAGTCCATCACCCAGCTGTTCATTGCCGGGGTGTTCCCGGGCCTGCTCATCGCATCCGGCATCATCCTTCTCAATTATATTATCAGCAAGAAAAAAGGGTACAAGCCCAACGAGGACGAATGGTCCCTGAAGAAAACCCTGGTGACCATCAAGGATGGGTTCTGGGCATTAATGGCCCCTGTGGTGATCCTGGGCGGGATCTATTCCGGATTTTTCACGCCCACGGAAGCCGCCATTGTCTCGATCTTCTACACCCTGTTCGTGGGTATTTTTATCTACAAGGAACTCAAGCTGCCCGCCATTTTGAAATCCCTGGACTCCACCACCTGGCTTTCCGGCCGGGTCCTGATCATCCTGTTCACGGCCCAGGCCTTCGGCCGGCTCCTGGTACAGTACAAGATTCCGGATGCCATTGCCGCGTGGCTCTTGGCCCTGACCGGCAATGTCTACATCATCTGGGCGCTGATCATCCTTTTCCTGATACTGATCGGCATGTTCATGGAGACCCTGGCCACCATCATGCTGGTGACGCCCGTGCTTTTGCCGGTCATGACCAGTCTCGGGGTGGATCCCATCCATTTCGGCATAGTGCTGGTGATGTGCTGTGAAATCGGGTTTGAAACCCCGCCCTTGGGAGAAAATCTGTTCATTGCTTCCGGCATCGGAAAAGTGAGCATTGAAGAAATTTCCATGAGGGCGGTTCCATTTTCAATCATACAGATCCTTGCCGTGTTTATCGTGGCCTATATTCCGGGATTCTGCCTCTGGCTGCCCAAAGCGTTCGGGTATTGATCCCCCAAAGGGGCCACCCCGGGATCACCATCAGAAGAATCAGGACCGATAGCAACACAAGAAATGCGTAATTTTAACCTGTAATGGAGAATACCATCGATGCAGCATTTAAAAAAAGCGGTGAAAACCGCGGAATCCCATAGTGAAAGCATCCGGCCGGCCGTTGAAAAGATGCTGGCCGATATCCGGACCGACCGGGAAAAAGCCGTGGAAGCCCTGGCACTGAAGTTTGACAAATGGACCGACCCGTTCATTCTGAGCAATGAGAAAAAACAGCAGCTCATCGACTCGGTCCCGGAATCGGTCAAGGAAGATATTCAGTTTGCTCACCTTCAGGTGTCCTCGTTTGCCAAGGCCCAGCGGGACAGCATCCAGGAATTCGAGACCCGGGTGTATCCGGGCGTCCGCCTGGGCCAGCGGATCATTCCCATGGATGTGGCCGGGTGTTACATCCCCGGGGGACGGTTCGCCCATGCCTGTTCCGCCATCATGAGCGTGGCCACGGCCAAGGCGGCCGGAGTGAAGACCGTGATCGCGGCGTCCCCTCCCCGGGGTAAGAGCATCGATCCGGCCGTGGCCTATGCCATGGACATCGCCGGGGCCGATATCATCCTGGAGATGGGCGGGGTTCAGGCCATTGCCGCCATGGCCTTCGGGCTGTTCACCGGAAAACGGGCCAATATCCTGGCCGGGCCGGGCAATGCCTATGTGGCGGAAGCCAAGGCCCTGCTGGCCGGATCCGGCGAATGCGCCATCGATGTGTTTGCCGGCCCTACGGAATCCGCAGTGATTGCCGATGACACAGCCGATCCCATGACCATTGCCGTGGACCTGGTGTCCCAGGCCGAGCACGGGTATGACTCCCCGGTATGGCTGTTCACCGATTCCAGACAGATCGGGGAAAAAGTACTGGCACTGATGCCCAAAGTGATCGATGATCTTCCGAACCCGGAAGTGGCGGCCGCCTCCTGGCGGGACTACGGGGAGATCATTCTGTGCGACGACTGGCAGGAGATGGCTGCGGTGAACGACCGGTATGCCCCGGAGCATGTCCAGGTGATGACCCGGGACAACCAGTGGTGGTGCGACCATTTGACCGCCTACGGGTCTCTGTTTATCGGGGATTACTGCACCGTGGCCCAGGGGGACAAGTGTTCGGGCACCAACCATATCCTGCCCACCCGCAAGGCCGGGTATTATTCCGGGGGCCTGAATGTGCACAAGTTCCTGAAAATCTGCACCTATCAGGAGATCGAAAAACAGGCCTGCAAAGAGATCAGCGCCCGGGCCTCCCGGCTGTCCCGGGTGGAAGGCATGGAAGGCCATGCACGGGCCTGCGACTGGCGCCTGAGAAAATTTTTCCCGAACCAGGAATGGGATTTCACGGTCTATTCCCAGAAAAATTACTCGTAACCGCTGTCTACACATAGAATAGAAAGGATGGACATGTCTGATCCCTCGGAACACCCTGTGACGTTTACCAAGAGTTTTACCCGGCAGGAACCCATTTCCGAACCGGCCATTGACCATGCCCTGGAAGTGCTGCGCTCCGGCCGGCTTCACCGGTACAATGTGGTCAAGGACGAGGTCTCCCAGGCTGCGCTGCTGGAAAAAGAGTTTGCACAATACATGGGTTCCCGGTACTGCCTGGCCTGCGCTTCCTGCGGCAGCGCCATGTATCTGGCCCTGAAAAGCGCCGGGGTCCAACCCGGGGACGGCGTGCTGTGCAACGCCTATACCCTGGCCCCGGTGCCGGGGGCCATCCACAACACCGGGGCCAGGATCATCCTGGTGGAGATCACGGAGGACTATACCGTCGATTTCGACGACCTGGCGGCCAAGGCGGCGGGCAGAGATGTCAAATGGTTCATGATGTCCCATATGCGGGGCCATATCGCCGACATGGACCGGATCATGGAGATCTGCCGGCAGCACGACATCACGTTGATCGAAGACTGCGCCCACACCATGGGGGCCCGGTGGAACGGGAAGCTGTCGGGATCCTTCGGCACGGCCGCCTGCTTCAGCACCCAGACCTACAAGCACATGAACTCCGGAGAAGGGGGCCTGCTGGTCACGGATGATCCGGACCTGATCGCCCGGGCCATCATTTATTCCGGGTCCTACATGAATTACGACCGGCACCTGTCCCGGCCGGATGACGCCGTTTTCGAATCGATCCGGGAACTGGTGCCCAATTATTCCTGCCGCATGGACGACCTGAGGGCCGCGATTTTGAGACCCCAGCTGAAACTCCTGGATGACCAGTGCCAACGGTGGAACCGCCGGTACCGGCTCCTGGAATCCCGGCTGAACCGGATCCCGGGCCTCACCTGCCCCCGGCGGGACCCCAAAGAACAGTATGTCGGCAGCTCCATCCAGTTCAACCTGCACACGGATGATCCCGCCGTGATCCGTGAATTTCTGGATACCTGCCTGTCGCGGGGCGTGGAACTCAAGTGGTTCGGCAACAAACGGCCGGTGGGATTCACCAGCGCCTACAGCAGCTGGAAATACTTTGACAATCTGCCGAAATTGCCCAATACTGACCGCATACTGGCCGGCATGTGCGACATGCGGATTCCGCTGACCTTTGACATGGCGGATTGCGAACGGATCGCACTGATCATCGCGGATGTGGCGGCCCAGGTACTGCCCGCTGACCCTGAATGACAATCATGGACCGCGGCCGCAGCCGATGATAAACCCATCCGCCGACTGGAATCCACTTAACACTTAAAACTTAACCCTAAAACTTTCATACAATCCAAAAACGGAGATACTCCCATGACCAGACAGATCATCGCAACGGACCAGGCCCCCAAAGCCATCGGCCCTTATTCCCAGGCCGTTTCCGCCAACGGATTTTTGTTTACCTCGGGCCAGATTCCCATTGACCCGGCAACCGGTCAACTCATCACCGGCACCATTGAAGCACAGGCCCACCAGGTGTTCAAAAACCTGTCCGCCATTGCGAAAGAAGCCGGCGCCACCCTGGCAGATGCCTTGAAAACCACGGTGTTTCTATCGGACATCAATGACTTCAAGGCAGTCAACGCCGTGTATGACCAGTATTTCACAGAACCGTTTCCCGCCCGGAGCGCGTTTCAGGTCGGGGCCCTGCCCCTGAACGCCGGTATCGAGGTGGAAGCGGTTTTCCAATTAAACTGAAAGGAGAAGGACCCCATGAACTTTACACGATTTCCCAGACGCAGATATATTCAGACCCCCACTGCCATCGAACCCATGCCCGCACTGAGCCGGGCGTTGGGCGGAAAAGTCAACCTGTTTGTCAAACGCGACGACCAGTTGCCCGGCGCTGCCGGCGGCAACAAAACCCGGAAACTGGAATTCTGCATTGCCGATGCCCTGGAAAATGACGCCAATACCATCATCACCTGCGGGGCCGTGCAGTCCAACCACTGCCGCCTGACCCTGGCCTGGGCCGTGAAAGAAGGCCTGGACTGTCATCTGGTGCTGGAAGAACGGGTCAAAGGCTCCTATAAAAAAGAGGCCAGCGGCAACAATTTCCTGTTTGAACTCATGGGGGTCAAAAGCATCGAGGTCGTGCCCGGCGGCACCGACATGATGGCGGCCATGGAGAAAAAAGCTGAGAATTTGAAAGCGGAAGGCAGACATCCCTATATCATTCCCGGCGGTGCCTCCAATGCCATCGGGGCGCTGGGATATGCCTCCTGTGCCGCGGAAACCATGGCCCAGCTCAATGACAGGCACCTGAACATCGATCACATTGTGGTGCCGTCCGGTTCCGCCGGGACCCACGCCGGCATGGTGGTGGGCCTGACCGCCATGGAAACCGGGATCCCGGTCAGCGGCATGAACGTGTCCCGGGAAAAAAGGGTCCAGGAGGAGATCGTATACAAACTGGCCAAAGAGACCGCTGCCAAACTCGGGGTCAAAAAAGAGATTCCCCGGGAAAAAGTGGTGTGTTTCGACCAGTATGTGGGGCCGGGATATTCCCTTCCCACGGACAGCATGGTGGAGGCGGTGAAACTGTTTGCCCAAACCGAAGCGATCCTGCTGGATCCGGTGTATTCCGGCAAGACCGCGGCCGGCCTTATCGACCTGGTCAGAAAAGACCATTTTGCATCCGGGGCCAATGTGCTGTTTCTGCACACCGGCGGATCACCGGCCCTGTTCGCCTATATGGACTCCTTCAGAAAATGATATAACCCTGCGGCCGCCTTTTTTATGAGGCGGCCGCGCCAATTCAAACGGCACCCGAAACAATGACACAAGACAACGAAAAAGTGGTGGGCATCATCGGCGGGATGGGACCTGAAGCCACAGTGGACCTGATGCAGCGCATCATCCGGCTGACCCCGGCCATGGATGACAAGGACCATATCCGGTGCATCGTGGACAACAACCCCAAGGTTCCCTCCCGCATCAAGGCCATCATCGAAGGGAACGGCGAAGATCCCGGACCGGTCATGGCGGACATGGGCCGGCGCCTGGAAGCCTGGGGCGCGGATTTTCTGGTGATTCCCTGCAATACGGCCCACTATTATCATAATGCCGTGCAGCAGGCCGTGACCATCCCGGTGGTCGACATGATCGATCTGGTGGTGAAAGCGGTGAAAACCAGCTTCAGCCGCGAAAAAAACATCGGCATGCTGGCCTCTCCGGCCGTGGCCATCACCAGGCTTTACACCCGCCGGTTTGACGCCTCAGGAATGACGGAAGTCTGGCCGGACCCGGACTACCAGGACCGGCTGTTCCATATCATCCGGCAGGTGAAAACCGGCCGCATTTCCCCGGACCTTCATCAGCAGTACGCCCGGGTCTGTGACCATCTCAGGGACCGGGACGTCCGGGTGGCCATTGTGGCGTGTACGGAACTGAGCGTCCTGGGGGGAGACCTGTCCGTTTCCACCATCGACGCATCCCAGGTGCTGGCCGAAGCGATCGTCCGGATGGTGAAACATCCCCAGAATACCCCTTGACCGGGCGTCCGGGTTCGGATAGAGTGACTTGTAACACCAACCGGTAAGTTCCAGACATCCCTCTGGCGGATTCCTGCAGATCGCTGCCTGTCTTACAAAACTATTGGAGATTCCATGCAGGATCAGCCACCGCCGGGCACAGATGCCCTTTCCGCTTATTTCTTCCATATTGCCGATGCCGCTCAAAAAGAAACCGGAGATCCCTCCCGGACGCTGTTTCCCATGATCCGGCAGGTGGCGGAGGCGGCGGCCCGGGTGCTGGCTTCCGTGGCCTTGACCTGTCAATCCCCGACACCCGACTGTGCCGGCGGGTGCAGCTTCTGTTGCCATTCCCGCATCCATGTGACCCCCCTGGAAGCGGTGCTGCTCTGCACCCACATCCGGGATTGTTTCAGCCCGGATGAAACCCACCGTCTGAAAATCCGGATTCGCGACAATCTGGTTCAGACACGGGGGCAGTCCCTGGCAAAGCGGGTGGCGATCAAGGACCAGACCCCGTGTATCTTTCTGGATCACCATGCCTGCATGGTATATGACCAGCGTCCCTTTATCTGCCGGACCTGGAATTCCCTGGACCGCCGGGCCTGTGAAACCGCGTTTGTCTCCGGTGATCCTGAGGCGGAGATTCCCTGCCTGTCCGCCCCTAATTATGTGTATACCCTGGCCCGGGATGTGGTTCAGGCCGTGTGCACCCGCATGCATTTGGAGACCGGCCGGGTGGAACTGGTGTCTGCCATGGATCGCTGCCTGACACTGACCGATGCGGCAGATGCCTTTGAAAAAGGCATGAACATTTTCGGAAAAAATTTACCTGATGACGGCATCAACGACTGTCAATGTAACGTTCGTATCTGAAATTCCAGCCAGCCAAACAATTACCGTTTTTCAAGTACCGACAGCAAGGCAGACAGTATCAGATCTGCGTCCGCCACGATACCCAGATCTGCCATGGAAAAAATAGGGGCTTTCGGATCTTCATTAATCGCAATGACGGTTTTTGATGATCCCATTCCAACGAGGTGCTGAACCGCACCGCTGACACCAATACCCAGGTAAAGATCCGGGTTGACAGTAGTGCCGGACTGCCCGATCTGGCTGGTATGGGGAAGAATCCCTTCCTCCACCAAAGGACGTGTACAGGCAAGGGTACTGCCTGTCTTTTCAGCCAGTTTCCGCGCTTTTTCAAGCAGGCTGGATTTACTGCATCCCCGTCCAACCGTGATAATCACCTTTGAATTTTCCAGATCACGACCATCTGTTTCTGTCACAGAGACCTCTTTGACAATTTTCGTTTTAATTGCCGCCTTGTTCAAGGTAACGGCAATTTCCCTGACATCCGCTTTTCTGTCAGGATCAAAAAAAGTGACGGAAAACACGTTTGGTCTAACGGTCGCAGTCTGGGGGCGGGATCGGGGGGCTACGATCGCTGCCATGATATTGCCGCCAAAGGCCGGACGTGTCTGAACCAGTTGTGCCTGATCGTCGATATCCAGACCGGTGCAGTCTGCTGTCAGCCCCAGCCGGAGGCGGGCGGCAATCCTCGGAGCCAGTTCTCTTCCGTTGGGTGTGGCACCGTAAAGCACCACGGATGGTTTGAGATCGGAAATCACTGCCGACAGGACAGAACAATACCCATCTGCCGAAAAATCAGCCAACAGGGGATGCGTACATTTAAAAACCTGATCTGCGCCATAATTCCCCAGTCGATCCAGGTCCGCTACCTCCCCGTTCCCCAGTACAACAGCCATCAATGCCTGATTCAGCTTGTCCGCCAGTTCCCGGCCTTTGGATAACAGTTCGTACACAACCGGTTTGGGCTTCTGACGACCCTGATTTTTTTGACACTCCACAAAGACCAGGACACCGCTGTAGTCTGCCAGTGCTTCCCTTGATATGGATTTTCGACGAATCGAAATGGCCCCGGCCGGACAGACATTGGCACATGTCCCGCAAAGGGTGCAGTCGTCCGTGATGTGTGCACAATTGTCCATCACCTGGACAGCGCCGAATGGACAGACGGTTTCACACAGGCCGCAAGCATTACAATGGTCTTTATCAATGGAGATCATCGGGTGGTTTCCTTTTCAAGAATTTTTTCATTTTCCAGTATAGATAAAATTGCTTGGACTGCCTGATCGGCATCCGGATGAATCATCAACCGGCCCTGTTTTTTGACTGCGGGTGGGAAAACCTTCACTACCTGGGTATAGGAACCCATCAGACCCAAATCATCGTCCGGAATGTTGAGGTCTGCTGCAGAAATGGTCTTGACCGGTTTTTGTCTGGCACGGACAATATCGGTAAACGATGGTGCTCTGCGAATCATCTCTCCCTTGCTGAAGGAAACCAGCGCCGGCAGGCGGGCTTCGACAATTTGATATCCGGATTCGGTTTCTTTTCTGACTTGAATTTTTTTGCCGTTCTTCAAAAGCTCACAATCAACGCCATAGCAGATCTGTGGCAGGTGAAGGATTTCCGCCATTTCCGGCCCCACTTGCGCGGTATCCCCGTCAATGGCCTGTTTGCCCACAAAAATCAGGTTGAAATCTGGTACAGTTTTACGAATTGCTGCTGTCAGGGTCAATGCGGTGGCCCAGGTATCTGCACCGGCAAATTTTCGGTCACTGACAAGAATCCCTTCGTCAGCGCCCAGTTCCAGTGCCCGGATGAGAACCTTTTTTGCCTGAGGCGGCCCCATGGAAACGGCTGTGATTTGGACATCAGGCAACGCGGTTTTCAGTTTGAAAGCGTGATCCAGCGCATACTCACAAAACGGGTTGAGGATGGAAGAAACCCCTTCCCGGACCAGAGAACCGGTTTCCGGATCAACTTCAACGTCTGAAATTTCAGGTACCTGTTTGACTGCGACAACGATTTTCATAATTTCCTCAGCAAGTGATAAAAATATTTCCTGGATTGAGTTTCAGTAAAGGATCAAACGCGGTCTTCATGGCAAACATCTGGTCAATATGTTCCCTGGAATACATGGTCGGCAGAAATTTGGCCTTGATTTTTCCTATGCCGTGTTCTGCACTGACACTGCCGCCATAAGCCACCGCTGTACGGGCGAAATCCGAATAGATGGCCATTCCCCGGGACAGCTGGTCCATATCTTTGGGCATGGCAGAGATATGAAAATGATTGTTACCCACATGTCCGAATCCCACCCAGGGAATGTCTGCCTCATTCAACCGCGTGCGATAAAGGTCCCATATTTCTGAAAGATGGGCGTCCGGCACCGCCAGATCAGAACTGAGCCGGTGAATTCCAGGATATTTTTTCTTGGTTGCAGCAATTACCTGGGATACCTTTTCAGGGAGCAGGTGGCGGAAAAATTTGAACCGGACCACTTCACGGGATTCGTATCCAGCCCATGAGTTTTTCAAGTCAGCACCGGCACCGCAGACCGCTTCATCCAGTGCACTGAAATCGGGGCTGTTTTCATCCGGATCAAATGACAAATCAAAAAACAATGCAGCCCCTGCCATATCAGGAATTGGAGGCATTCCAACCAGACGAGGGGCTTCTGACTGCATCTGTCTCAGCAGGTTCAATGCATTTTGAGAATAAAATTCGATGAAATCCAGTTGAAGGCGTGCATCGCTCCGCAATGCCTTCACCAGTTTGAGAGCGGTGTCATCCGAATCCGTAAACTGAATGACCGCACATTTATTTTCACGTGGAAGCAGTGCCACATCCACCTGGGTAATGATCCCGAAAGCCCCTTCAGAACCGATAAAAAGGTCGATCAGATCCATGTGAGGGGCCGCATAGAAACCGGCGGTACATTTGGTTCGGGGCATGGTATAATCCGGAATTCTCACCAGTGTGTGTCTGCCGGAAGCATTGCGGACAATAAACATGCCGCCGGGGGAAGAGAAATACTTGCCCCGGGGAATATCCAGGATTTCGCCATCCACCGTGAGAACACGAATGCCCCGGACCCAGTCTCTGGTGGCTCCGTAACGATAGGTTCTGGCCCCTGAGGCGTTTGTGGCAACGGTTCCTCCGATGGTGGCACTCATTTCCGTCGGATCCGGGGGATAGAAATATGAAGTCGGATCATTTGAAAACCTGGCCAGGTTGTTTGCCAAAAGTGAGCCGGATGGGGAGGACAAACCGGGAAACCGCTTTTCCGAAATCATTTTTTCCAGATTTGACAAAAGCAGGCCGGCCTGAGCACTGACGCGCCACTCATCCGCCTGGTCCACATAATAAAGACCGGTGACCTGATTCATTTTTTCAAGTGATACGAGGGCCCCGCCAGCGGGGACGCATCCCCCCACCAGGCCGGTTCGGGCCCCGGCAATGGTGATGGTCAGCCCTTTGGCAGTCAGATCCCTGACAAGGGTTGCCAGCTCTTTTTCATTGGCCGGAAATGCCAGCAACTCGACTTTTCCCGCCGACAACTTTGATTCATCCGTGAGATAATCCGGATAACCGGTTTTGATGGCATCGTACCCTTTTATCTGATGGATGGAGTCGATATCGACAGGCTCCACCGGTTTTGACATGATTTCGTGCACAATATTCTCCCTTGGAAAAACTTATTTCATGATTGGGTAACTTGTGGATCAACCGCATCAGGTTCTTTTCTGCGTTTAATGATTAACTGAAGCATGACAGCAGCTGCCAGAAGACCGAATCCGGCAATATCTGTGTACAATCCGGGTTTGATGAGCGTCAGAGCGGCTGCCATCAGAAGTATTCTTTCAAAAATCAGGGTTCTTTTGATAAACCAGCCAACCACGGATCCTGCCAGAGCGACGACACCGATCATGGATGTCACGGTGGCAAGAATGATTTTGGTTGTGGAGCCTACCAGAAGCAGCTGAGGGGCATATACAAACATATAGGGGACGATGAAGGCAGCCAGCCCGAGACGGCATGAAGTGATCGCCGTTTTGAGCGGGTCGGCTCCGGAAATACCGGCTGCTGCATAGGAGGCAAGGGCTACCGGTGGAGTGATTGCTGAAATAATGGCAAAATAGAAAATAAAAAAATGGGCCGCCATCGGATGGACCCCGAAATTCTGGGTCAGCACCGGAACAGTCAATGACACCTGAATAATATAGGCCGCCACCGTAGGAAGGCCCATGCCGAGCAGAATAGAGGTAAACATGGTCAAAACCAGCGTCAGGAGAAGACTGCCTTGAGAAATGAGCAAAATAATGGAATTGAACCGCATGCCCAGTCCTGTCAGCGTCAGAACGCCTATGATAATACCCGCAGTGGCACATGCCAGCGCCACCTGAACAGCACCTTTGGCACCGCTTTCAAGTGCGGATAAAATACCTTTCAAGGACAGTCGCGTTTCCACCCGGATATAGCTGACCAGAATCGTGATCAAAATGGCCCACAGTCCTGCCCGCATGGGACTGTTCCCCTTGATCAGCAGATAAACCAGAACCGCCACGGGTATGATAAACTGAAACCCGTATACCAGTGTTTTACGGACCCGGGGCAATTCATTGGCCGGCAATCCCTTGAGATTGATCCGCAGGGCTTCGAAATGGACCATGGAAAACGCACTGAAATAATAAAGAAATGCCGGTACCGCCGCTGCTGCAGCGACCTTGATGTAAGGCATCCCCAAAAATTCAGCAATGATAAATGCGGCCGCCCCCATAATCGGCGGCATGAGCTGTCCACCCGATGAAGCAACTGATTCAACCGCTCCGGAAAAACGGCTGCTGTATCCCAGCCGCTGCATCAATGGAATCGTGAAAGCCCCTGTGGTCACCACGTTGGCAACGGCGGAGCCTGAAAGCATGCCCATGAATCCGGATGCGAATATGGACGCTTTGGCCGGCCCGCCTCTGGCCCTGCCGAACAGCCCCAGGGAGAGATCGATAAAAAAATCACCCCCCTTTGACTGTTCCAGGAATGCGGCAAAGATAATGAACATCACGATAAATGTGGCGGATACCCCTGCCGGAATGCCCCAGATTCCTTCTGTCGTATAAAAGATGTGATCCACCGCCCACATCAGAGGAAATCCCTGATGGCTGAGTATTCCCGGAAGATAAGGTCCGGCGAATACATAACCCAGGAAAACAAGTGCGATGACAGGAAGTCCCAGTCCCATGCTTCTTCTGGCAGCTTCCAGAAGAATGAGAATTCCTGCGCATCCCGCCGCTACTTCATAGTTCGTCAGAGGGGTGACATAGGAATACCTGGAAGCGATCTCACCCGCATTGAGTATGACATATCCCACTGTGGCACCGATCAGTCCGATGAGAATCCAGTCATACCAGGGAGGCAGATTGTTTCTTTTTTGACCCCGGACATTGTTCAGAAAAAAGATCAAAACCATGGCGAATCCGACATGGGCACTTCGTTGAAGCACTGACTCAAAAATACCGAATATACCGGTGTAAATATGGAATGCCGCCATTGACCAGGCGATCACGGAGACCAGGCAGGTATAGATTCCGCTGGATCGGCCTGACGATTTACTGGTTTGTGAATCCATTCAAAGCTCCTTGTCACGGGGAAAAAAAATTGACCACTTCACCAGGCAACAGGGCCTTTCCGATATGAAAGGCCCGTTGATCCTGACACTCAAATTCTGTGTAAATATCCCGTATTACTTGATCACACCGATTTCTTTGTAATATTTGAGCGCTCCCGGATGAATCGCCACACCAATGTCTTTGACTGCAAATTCCGCTGTCCAGGTTTCAACAACCTTGTGGACTTTGGAAAATTTTTCCTTGTTTTCGACAAGGGCTTTGGCCATGTCATAAACCAGATCATCGGGCAGGCTTTTCTGACAGATGATGACATTGTTTGAGCCTACACAGAGGGCATCTTCTTCATGTCCTTTATAAACCCCTGCCTTGACTGTCAAAGGAGCATATCCATCATTGATTTTTTTGAGTTCAGCAAATTTTTCCTCACTCAGAGACAATATACGAACGCCACCGCTGATGGAGACAGCCGTATCCTGAATAACCGGTGCCGGTACTGTGGTAAAAGGCATAAATGCATCAATATGCCCGTCTTTCATCTGCATGGCTGCATCCGCATATGCCAGATGCTCCACTTTTTTCATGTCTTTATAGTCCAGTCCGTGAACTTTGAGAATGTTTCTCATGAGTACTTCACCGGACGTGCCTTTGAGACCCGGAGCAATTCGTTTGCCTTTGAGATCTGAAACAGTTCTGATATCGCTGTCACCTCTGACCACAATCTGAAGCGGGGACGGATAAAGTGCCGCAAGCCCGGAAATATTGGTCATAGGAGATTTGAACTGGGCATTTCCCATATAGGCATCTGAATTGGCAAAAGAAAAACTGATACCCAGGGTATACATTTTGTTGTTCACGCCAATGATATTGGCATCGCCGGTTCCCTGCATGACTGCCATATTATAGCCATCAATATTGTTCTGGATGATGTCGGCGATCGCTCCACCCATGGGATACCAGGTCCCCCCCGCCTTGCCCGATGCAATGGTCAGATTTTCCGCAGCAAAAGCAGACACTGCAAAAAAAGAAATCAACACAACCAAAATCATTGTGTTGAAGGTCGATATTCCACCGTCTTTTTTTTTCATCAACATGTTTTTTCTCCTTGATAAATTCTGAGTGACTCCAAAATTAACAGCCCAAGACCTGGCATCAGGCTGACTCCAAACTTTTACGTACCTTCAGTCCTTTACATCCCTCCTTTCAGTTTTTCGATGTGCTTGTTCAACAGCGTCAAAGTCTTATCACTTTGCCGAATGATCAATTTTTCAGCTTTTTTGGCATTTCCGTCTTTCAACGCATCAATGATCATTCGATGCTCTTTGTTGGAATCTTTTGCCCGGTAGGGTTTGAATTTGAATACAAGGCGCGCGAAAAAAGTTTTTTCCCAGAGATTGTCGATAAGCGAAATTAACGTTTTATTGCCTGACACCGTATAAATTTTTCTGTGAAACTTAACATTCAACTGCCCCATCAATGTATGGTCTTTATCAGTGACAGCCTGTTCCATTTTTTCGATCAACTGTTCGAGTTCATCCAGGTCTTCCTGTGTTATCAAATCCGCTGCCAGCCGGACAGCATATCCTTCCAGTACGCCGCGCAACGGATATAATTCCCGGAGACACTCCAGATCGACCCCTTTGACATAAATCCCTGTATGCGTCACGATTGAAACTAAATTTTCAGCTTCCAACCGGCTCAACGCTTCGCGAACCGGTATGGCGGAAACATTGAACTGATCTGCCAGATGCTGTATGACCAGTTTTTCTCCGACCGGCATTTCCCCTTTTAAAATTGACGATTTAATCTGTCGATAAATCTGCCCGGTCTTGGTTTCGCTGGGTTTGATTTGATTAAATTTCATCATATTAATCGTATATAATATATGATATATCTTGTCAAGCCTCGGTATCAGTTAGAATAACATATTGATATAATTATTTAATTGTTTATTTTATCACAAAAAACATGTTTATTATTAATAAAAATTCTGAGCTATCTCGCATATTCTCTTCCCTTTTCACCCCTTTATTTTGCCTGACAAATCAACCGAAGATTTTATCCATAGCCTCGCAATTGTAACGTTACCTTTCTGTTGCCACTCCACTCAGTAACCTTGGTAACGGTATGCCGTTCTGCTTTTTTTGTTTTCATCTGACTTACAGGATCGAGTTTCAAACGAAATCTGCTGACATTTTCCTTGTTATTCTTTCCCTGGCACGGTTTTTGATTATATGTCATGGTGAATGTGTTGAGATGACAATAAAGACAAACCAAAACCCTGAAAAGGACATGACACATGGAAATTACCCGGATGGATCCCAATTTAAAGGATCAGGTGGCTTTGGTGGATTTCAGCGCGACCTGGTGCGGCCCCTGCCGGCAGATGGCCCCGGTGATCGAGGGTCTGGCAAAAAAATACCAGGGCCGGGTCACGATGGTGGAAATCGACATCAGTTCCCGGCCGGATGTGGCCACCCATTATATGGTCCAGAGCATCCCCACGTTGATTCTGTTTGACCGGGGCAGAGAGATCAAACGTTTTGTGGGGGTTCAGCCAGGAGATGTGCTGGAAAAACACCTGAACGCCATTCTTTCGGGCCGTACCTGAACAGGAGGAAAACCATGGGCCGATGTATTATCCACCCGGACAGGGAAACCAGTTATGTTTGTCTGAAGCACGGCATCCACTTGTGCGGGCAATGCCTGGAATGCCGGGACCCGGATATTTATTGCAAATTCCGGACGTCCTGTCCCATTCATTTCATTACCAAAAAAAATTTTGACGAGGAAAAACAAAGGAGCGGATCATGTGGCACCTGCTGAACCGAATCAACGGAAATCTTACCCTGACCATCCCGGCCATGATTGTCGCGGGATTTGTGTTTGGCGTGATATTTCCTGCCGAGTTTCTGAAAACCCTCATCATCCCTTTCACGTTTCTCATGGTCTACCCCATGATGGTCAACCTGAATATCCAGAAGGTGTTTGAAGGCGGGGATATCAAAGCCCAGGTGCTGACCCAGATCATCAATTTCGGAATCATTCCGTTTGCCGCATGGGCAGCCGGCCTGATCTTTTTCAGGGACGCTCCCTACATGGCCCTGGGCCTTCTTCTGGCCGGTCTTGTTCCCACCAGCGGCATGACCATTTCCTGGACCGGGTTTGCCAAAGGCAATCTGGAAGCTGCCGTGAAAATGACGGTCATCGGCCTGACACTGGGATCCATGGCCACGCCGTTTTATGTCCGGTTTTTAATGGGACATGCCATTGATATCGACTTTTTCAAGGTGATGCAGCAGATCGTGATCATCGTGTTTTTTCCCATGCTGGCCGGGTTTCTGACCCGCCGGTATTTTATCCGGAAAAAGGGGCTTACGCGGTTCAAACAGGAGATCGGACCCAGATTTCCGCCCCTGTCCACAGTGGGCGTGGTGGGGATCGTATTCATTGCCATGGCCCTGAAAGCACCGGCCATCGCCGCATCCCCCGGGATGCTTCTGTATATTCTTGTGCCCCTGGTGATGATTTACGGGTTCAACTTCGCCCTCAGTACCCTGGTGGGCAAATGGCTGCTGTCCAGAGAGGATGCCATCGCCCTGGTATACGGATCCGTGATGAGAAATCTGTCCATCGCCCTGGCCATCGCCATCAATGCCTTTGGCAGCGAAGGCGCCGGTGCGGCCCTGGTGATCGCCATCGCCTACATCATCCAGGTGCAGTCAGCTGCCTGGTACGTGAAATTTGTCAACAGGATATTCGGTTCACCCGAACCGGTGAAGCCAGGGTCCGATGCCCGGCAGGCGGTTTTGAGCTGACTGTTCACGCACTTTCACAATAGGCGGGTACCCTGAATCCGCATATTTTTGTTGACAAATGCGGTGGGCTATTTTACCTCTAAACGATCAGCACCAGATGATTCAGACAGCAGCAATGCACCGGACCGTTACATAAACGCCGGACAAGGAGGAGTGCCATGGCCGTGAAACTGATGCACTACTGGACAATCATCCCTTCCTCCAAGGAAGCGTATGCCGAATTTATCATCAAAAAATTCATTCCCGGCGTGAACCGGCTGGGGATGCATACAGTGGCCGGCTGGTCCGTGCTGGTGGGATCATACAGTGAAATTATCATGGAAACGGTCAGCAGTGATCTGAACATGCTGGAAACCGCACTCAAAACCCGGGATTACCGGCTGCTCAAATCGGATCTGCTCAATCTCGTGAAAGATTACAAGACCAAAGTCATGGTTCCCATTGCCAAGCGGGGCAGCTACTCCATGAGTATCTCCCCGGACACGGTCAAGTTCAATCAGATGTGGGATGTCATCACCCTGAAACCGGGGGACTACAAAAATTATGAACAGTATGTCACCCATGAGTTTTACCCGCTGCTGGAAAAAATCGGGGTTCATCTGGCCGGTGAATGGGAAGTGTTGATCGGTGATGAACCGCATACGGTCTGTGAAGGCCGGGTGACCGATGTCGGCGCTCTCATTCCCGCCCTTCAGGGATCTGAGTTTCGAAGAGCCAAAAAGAAACTCAAACAATTCGTTGAAAACTATCAGAGCCGGATTCTGTCGTTTCATGTCCGGAAAATCAAAGGATACCGTTCTGAAGGGTATGAGTTCGTTGATCTCTAGGCGGTTTTGATCAAAGACCAAACAGGCTTGCCACACAGGCATTTTTGTTATTTCAGGTGCTAAAGAAAAGCAGTACCATCAGAACAAGGATGATGAACACTGTGGATGAACCGATCGTGAACAGCGACTGATTGAAAGTCTCTGTAAACCGCTTTTCCGCCCCGTCCGGGCCCTGGACCTTCACCCCGGTCAGGTACCACAGGGGCCGGATCAGCAGCAGGGTCAACCGGGCCGGGCCGGATTGGGAGAATTTGTTGAGCCGTCGGGGAAGGGCATCCCCCAGATATTTATGTGCCCGGGCACTCAAATAATCCACCCCTTTGCGGGCCCCCAGCAGGAACACCCGCCCGCCCATCCGGTAGAACCAGTCCATGTCCAGACTGATGACCGGCTCCGGTGTCAGTTTCTTGAGGAAAACAAAAAATCCCAGGGCCGTGAACAGAAGGATCTGCATCGATTCCATCACATGATAAGCGGTGTAGGGCTTGTAACCGGCGGCATAGGGCAGCATATCATACAGATACGGGGTGTACACCCCGATGAAGACGCACAGAAACGCGGCGATTCCCATGGCCAGCTGCATGTGCATGGGGGGATCCTCGGCCTTTTTCCAGGTGTCTGTGGTACAGTTGTTTTTTCCGAACCAGATGAAATAGGGGACTTTGAGTCCTGTGTGCAGAAAAGTGCCGGCCGAAGCCAGGGTGAGCAGAAATGCGGCCCAGTAGAGATGGTCGTCAAATCCGGCCGCCACGATCATTGATTTGCTCACAAACCCGGAAAACAAGGGAAACGCGGAGATGGACAGCCCGCCGATCAGGGTGAACACAAAGGCCCGGGGCATTTTGCTGTACAGGCCGCCCAGGTCGGTGAACCGGCTTTTGCCGGTCATGTACAGCACCGACCCGACCCCCATGAACAACAGACCCTTGTACAGGATATGGGCAAAGGCATGGGCGCAGGCCCCGTTGATGGCCAGTTCCGTGCCGATACCCACCCCGGCCACCATATACCCCACCTGGCTGATGATATGGTAGGCCAGGAGCTTTCTGGCATCGTTTTCCAGCACGGCGTACACCACACCGTACAGGGCCATGACCACGCCCAAAGGGATCAGGACCTCCATGCCGGCAAACCCCCGGGCCAGGGCGTAGACCGCAGTTTTCGTGGTAAAGGCGCACATGAACACGGCCCCGCTCACCGTGGCCTCACCATAGGCATCCGGCAGCCAGGCATGCAGGGGCGGCACTGCCGCATTCAGTATGAATCCGGCCAGGATCAGATACTCGGGGAGTGAGGGCCGGGTGACATCCAGGAGATGGAACCCCAAATCACCTGCCGCATGGTAGAGCAGGACAATGCCCGCCAGCAGGACCATCCCGCCGGCAGCATGGACCAGAAGATACCGGAACCCGGCCCACACCGATGCCGGTCGTCCCCGGAACCACACCAGAAACACTGAGGAAAACGCCATGATCTCCCAGAACAGAAACAGCACCAGAAAATCCCCGGCAAAGATCACCCCCAGGGAGCCTGCCACATAGATCCAGGCGGCCGCCATCTCAAAGGGGTTGTCCACATGCAGGCCGTACAGGGTGCCGATGATGCCCATCAGGGTCATGATATAGGAGAACACCAGGCTGAGCCGGTCCACCCGGCCGAAGGTCAGGTCCCATTCCAGAAACGGAAACACCCCGAACACCCCCTGGGGCATCCACAGGACCGCCCCAAAGGCCAGCACCGGCACCAGCAGCAGATACGGCCGGAAGAGCCGTCCTTTGACCAGAGGAAGGAACAGGGCCCCGGCCAGGAGGATCAGGCCCGGGTGCAGCCACAGATTATTGATCATAATAATCCTCCTGCCGGGTAATACCCAGCTTGCCCAACCATTTGGAAACAAAGATGATCACCACGCAGGAGATAAGCCCGAACAGGGCCCAGAACCCGGGCAGGTGTTCCGCCGGTGTATGGGCTTTTCCCTTGTCCAGCAGCAGGGCGTCAAACCCCACCAGCAGGGCCAGCAGAACCCCGCACACCCGGATCACGCCCTGGCGCCGGTCCCGCAGATACTGGATCAGATCGACGATCATGATATCACCATCCTTACAAACTGCATCATCACCCCGGGAAACATCCCTGTCAGCAGAGAGAGGACCGCTGCAGCCACCATCGGCACCACCATGATCAACGGCGCTTCCCGGATACCCGCACCGGCCGGCTCACCATCCGGTGGCCGGCCGAAAAACCCCTGAAAGGTCACGGGGGCAAAATACACGATATTGAGCAGGGTGGAGGCTGCCAGCACCAGAATGATGGCCAGCTGCCCGGCATCCAGGGCCCCTTTGAGCAGATACCACTTGGTGATGAATCCCCCCATCGGCGGGGCCCCGACCATGGACAGAGATGCCAGGGCGAACGCCCCGAAGGTAAAGGGCATCACCCGGCCCAGTCCCCCCATCTCGGAAATATTTTTCTTGTGTGTGACCACGTAGACGGCCCCGGCACAGAAAAACAGGGTGATCTTGGCAAAGGCATGGTTCACGATGTGGATGATCCCGCCCTGGACCGCTGCCGGTGTCAACAGCGCCACCCCCAGAATGATATAGGAGAGCTGACTGATGGTGGAGTAGGCCAGCCGGGCCTTGAGGTTGTCCTTGGTCATGGCGATGACCGATGCCGTCACAATGGTGAAGGACACGATATAGGCGGCCAGGAGCCCTAAGTTGAGGGCCTCCATCAGGTCGGTGCCGAACACGTAGAGCATGACCCGGGTGGTGCAGAACACCCCGACCTTGACCACTGCCACGGCATGGAGCAGGGCCGATACCGGGGTCGGGGCCACCATGGCCCCGGGCAGCCAGGCATGCATGGGCATCACCCCGTTTTTGGCAAACCCGAACAAAAAGGCGAAAAACAGGCAGAACACCACAGGGGTGCCGGTGCCGGCAGGAATGATGCCCGTATGGATATTGCCGGCAAAAGTGAGGTGCCCCCCCAGGGAGAACAGCACGATCATGGCCGGCAGGACCAGTCCCACAGACCCCCCCAGAAGAAAGGTCAGGTATTTGCGGGCTCCGCCCCGGCCTTCCTTGTCCTGGTGGTGGGCCACCAGCGGATAAGTGGACAGGGAGAGCATCTCATAGAACAGATACAGGGTCAGCAGGTTGCCGGAAAACGCCACCCCGATGGCCGCACACAACGACAGGGCAAAACAGATGAAAAACCGGGTCTGGGCATGTTCGGACAGCCCCCGCATATACCCGATGGTATAGGCGGCCGCCACAATCCACAGAAACGAGGACACCAGGGCGAACACGATGCCGAAGGCATCCACCCTGAGCCGGATGCCCAGTTCCGGCAGCACCTGGATCAGAGTCACCTCCACCACGTTTCCCGCCAGGACCCGGCCGGCCAGCAGCAGCACCATGCTGAACTTCACGCCTGCTGCCGCAAAGGTCCAGAATTCCCTCAGGTTGGGATACCGGCGGCTCAGTGCGATCAGGGGCACGGCCCCCAAAGATGCGCACAAAGCGATCACCGGGGCGGTCTGGTAAAAGTCGGCGGAAAACATCACCGGATCTTCAGTCTCCTTTTTATGGGTCACTGTTTCAAGTGACGGATTGATCTGCTGCCGGGAATGGCCCTGGCGGCGGTGCTTCCTAAATGCCGGGCGGCAGGGACCAGCGGATCAGGTACTGCACCACCTCGTTTGTGTATATCCCCAGGCCGAACAGGGCTGCACCAGTCACCACCATGGGCAGCAGCATGGTCAGGGGGGCTTCTTTCAAACGGATTTTCCGGGCCGATGCACGGAATTTTTTGTCGCCCGTGTCCGTCACCGTATCATCCAGGGGACCGAAAAACGCTCTTTCCAGCAGCCGGAAAAAAAGGACCGCCGCCACCAGGCCGGCCATGATCAGGGCCGCCACAAACACCCATTCTCCTGCCTGCACCGCACCCTGAAGCAGGTACCATTTGGAAAAAAATCCGCAGGTGGGCGGGATCCCCACCACGGATGCGGCAGCGATCAGAAACACGCCCGACGTCACCGGCATGCGCTTGAAAATGCCCTCCATGGCAGCGGACGTGCTCACACCGGTCCGGTAGATCACGGCCCCCACTGCCATGAACAGGCACAGGGTCATGAGCCCGTCCGCCAGTATGTGATACACGGCCCCGGTGTAGCCGGCCGTGTTGGCCAGCCAGGCCCCGCCCGTGAGGTATCCGATCTCCGCCACGATGATGTAGGTCAGCATCTTGCGCAGGTCCCGCTGTGACAGGGCCGTGATCATTCCCAGCACGGCGGCGGCGGACGCCAGATAGATCACCAGCCGGCTCCAGGCGATCTGCTGGAAAATGTAGTCTGCGGAAAACACGGTGAACATGATCCGGAGCATCACATACACACTGACCTTGGTCATGAGCGGGGCGATGAGACAGGCCGTGGCGGTGCCGGCCCGGCTGTAGGCATTGGGCATCCATGCATGGAGAGGAAACAGGGCCATCTTGATCCAGACCCCCAGAATGATCAGGGTGAAGCCGATGCGCACATTCACGGAGGACTCGAATTCCGGCCGGCTCAGGATGTCCGCCAGGTCGGCCATGTTCAGAGACCCGGTCATGATATAGATGTACCCCACCCCCATCAGATAGAGGCTGGCGCCGATGGTGCCCATCATCAGGTACCGGAAGGTGGCGTAATACGCCTTTCCCCTGCCCCGGGCCAGCAGGCCGTAACTGGACAGTGCGGAGATCTCCAGCAGCACGTACAGGTTGAAAACATCCCCGGTGGCGGTCATGCCCAGAAGTCCGGCCACCAGCAGGGCGAACAGGGCATAATAGTGATGCAGCCGGTCCGGGTTGTCCTGCCTTGCCGTGTGCATGGAATAGATGGCGGTGAGCAGGGCGCACCCGCTGATCAATACCAGGACCCCGGCACTCAGGTGGTCGATCACCAGCTCGATACCCATGGGCGGAACCCAGTCTCCCATGCGGTACTGAACCGCATGGCCTGCCCGGACCACCAGCGCCAGGGTGGCCATGGCCGCAGCCAGGGAACCGGCGATGGAGAGGATCAAAAGGCCGTAAGCGGCCCGGTGGCCCAGGGGGCCGATCAGGGTCAGCAACAGGGAGGCGAACACCGGGAGCACAATCATGAGGACAGGGGCCTGGTCCATCATTTGCGCATATCCTCCAGGATCTCATCCTCCTCGATGGTGCCGTGGACCCGCTGAATCTTCTGCAACAGGGCCAGGGCCACCCCCAGCACCGCCACTCCCACCACGATGGCCGTGAGAATCAGCACATGGGGAAGGGGATTGGCATAGGCGGCAGGATCCAGCAGAGGCTGCCTGTCCGGTGAAAACTTCAGAATCGGCACCGTGGCCCCCCGCTTGACCCCGATGGAGACAAAAAACAACAGGATCGCGGTCTGAAAAATCACCATACCGATGATCTTTTTCATCAGGTTGTTGCGCACGATCATGCCGTAGAGCCCGATAAAGAGCAGCACGATGGCGGCCCAGTAGTTATATTTGGAAATTATGAAATAGAACAGATCATCCATGGCTTCACAACCCGTCTTCCAGATCGCCGCCCGAGGCGATATCATAATACAGGGAGACCATTACCGCCATCACGGTGATGCCCACCCCCACCTCCACCGCCAGGATTCCGTGGGACCGGGCCATCGCCTGTGACACCCCGAGAAGGTCGGCCAGGGCCGCATATCCCAGAAAATTCCATCCCCTGGCCATACAGACGGCACCGATGCCGGCGTACAGCAGGACCCCGCCGGCACAGCACCACAACACCAGATGTTCCCGGAACCGGTTCATGGAAAATTTCAGGTTGTAGCACAGGGCCAGCAGAATAAAGCTGGCCCCGAAAATCACCCCGCCCTGGAACCCGCCGCCCGGGCTGTAATGGCCATGAAACAGCACATACAGGGCAAAAATCTGCATCACCGGAATGATGGACTGGGCCGCGCCCCGCAGCACCGTGTCCCGGCCCTCCCGTTTGGGTCTCAGGTGCAGCACTCTCCGGTGTTTGTGGGAGGTGTGGCGCAGCACCACCATGACCACCAGGGCCGCGGCAAACACCACCACCGCCTCGAACATGGTGTCATACCCCCGGAAATCCGCCAGCACGGCCGTCACCACGTTGGGGGTGGCGGTTTCATGATACCCCTGTTCAATATATTCAGGCGACAGATGGATACTGGCCGGGGAGCCCGGATCAGCCCAGTCCGGAAGGTCCCGGGTCGCTTTGAGCATCATCACGGCACAGATCACCGCAACAACGATGGTGAGCTGTTTGATTCCCTGCTCTTTGGGCCGCTCTTTCTTGATCCACCGGTTGATATACTGGGCCGTGCCCAGGAAAATCACCGTGCTGATGGCGGCCCCCACCGCCGCTTCGGTGAACGCCACATCCACGGCCATCATATGGGTCCACATCAGGCAGATCAGAAAACTGTAGACCCCGGTCGCAATGGCACTGCTGAGCAACCCTTCCAGGGCCAGGGCCGTGACGGCGCAGATCACCATCATCAGCAGCACCAGAATATCGAACTGCCACAGCAGGCTGGCATCCCAGGTCATGTTTTCTATCCTTTCAGATCTTCCGGGTAGAACCCGTTATCCATGTTTTCCTCATTGACGTCATCCCCATCCGCGCCTTTTCTGTCTGACGACCTTGTCCAGTAGGGCACACGGAATTCGTATCCGGCATCGATGATGGCATGGGTGGCTGTGGGACTGGCAATGAAAATGTAGAAAACAATCAGCAGCAGTTTACCGGCGGTCAGCAGGGTGGTTCCATTTAAATCCCGCATCAGGTACAGAATGGCTCCCCCCAGAAACAGGGTGGTGGAAAGGGTATCCCCCTTGCCCGCAGCATGGACCCGGGAGTAGAAATCCGGGAACCGGATGAGTCCCACAGTGGTGGCCACAAAGAACAACAGGCCGGTAAGCATCGCAACAATGACCAGGATATCCAGAATCATGGGGTTTCCTTTCGGCCCGGTTCCGTTGCCGCCGCAGGGGGATCCACCTCTTCCACCTCAGGGCCGGCGGACGGTGCCACCAGGGACTCCCTGGGTTCGGGCGGGGCCGGCTGGGCCAGACGCTGGTAAAACCGGGCCGCAGCAATGGTGGTGATGAAATTGAGCAGGGCATAGGCCAAAGTGATGTCGATGAACAGGTCTACCCGGCCGTCAATAATCCCTATGAGCACGATCAGAACAGTGGTTTTGGTCCCGATGACATTCATTCCCAGCATCCGGTCGATGACCGTGGGACCGGCCACCACCCGGTACAGGTTGCACAGCATCAAAAACAGGATGGCCACGGCCATGGCAATGAAAAAAAGTTCCAGATTCATCGGGACCCGCCTTCAAACACCCAGGCCACCCAGCGTTCCATCTCTCCGGGACCAGGTCCGGCCAGGTCTGCGGAGGAACGCCGGGTGACCGCATGGACATAAAAAATATCCTCTTCGATTCTGACCGTCACCGTGCCCGGGGTCAGGGTGATGGAGTTGGCCAGAACAAACCTTGCGAAATCGGTCTTCAGGGAGGTCCTGAACTTGATGATATGGGGCTCCAGGTTTTTTTTGGGGTACAGTGACAGGGCCAGGCCCGCGATATGGAAATTGGCCAGCACAATCTGCCCGAAAAGCCACAGAAGGTATCTGAGAAAACAGGCGATCTCGATCAGGGTGGGCCCCAGTTTCTTGGTATGGCCTTCGAACAGCAGATCATGGGACAGCAATGCCACCAGACCGCTGGAAAACACCCCCATGCCCAGGTGAAACAGATCGAATTTCCCGGACAATGCTGTCCAGAAGGCCAGCATGACGAAAAAAGTGAATACCGGCGGCATGGCGCTATCTTTCCTTTTTCGTCAAACATTGACAAGCCATTGATGTCTCTGGAAATTTCGTACAAGTGTCCATTTCTGTCGGTATTTCCTCCTCGGCCAGCCAATGCCGGCGGCTTTGAGTAAACGCCAAACCAGTTCGAAGACGCTTTTCGATAACAGGGCAATTATCATTTTCTGAAAATCCTATCATGAAAAACCGGCTTCATCAATGAAAAACCTTGCGCCGGAAGGTGATATCGTGACGTAAAGAAGGGTTTCCCCGATGCTTTTTTCGCATCCCCCGGGAATTTGGGTTGACAAATTAAAGCGCGTATTCTAAGTCAGAACTTGAAGATATCAATCAAAATCTGACAGGAGAGCACCAATGACCGTCAAACTGATGCACTACTGGACCATCACCCCTTCACAGGCTGACGAATACGCTGGTTTTATCGTCAATAAATTCATTCCCGGCATCAATAGCCTGGGAATCCATACAGTGGCCGGCTGGTCCGTTTTGGTGGGATCCTACAGTGAAGTGATCGTGGAAACGGTCAGTAATGACCTGGACCAGCTGGAAATGGCCTTGAAAAGCACGGAATACCGACGTCTGAAATCCGATCTTCTCAATTACATCAAACATTACAAAACCAAGGTGCTGGTTCCTCTGAAAAAGGAACAGGGATATTCCATGGATATCGGCGAAAAAACGGTTAAATTCAACCAGGTGTGGGATATCATCACCCGGGAAAAAGAGGATTTCAAAAAGTACCGGCAGTTTGTTCTGTCGGAATATTACCCGGTTCTCGAAGAGCTCGGAGTTCATGTGGCCGAGGAATGGGAAGTGCTCATCGGAGACGGGCCCCGAACCATCTGCGAAGGACGGGTAAAGGATGTGGAAACCCTGATTTCAGGCCTTCAGAGCGCCAAATTCCGGCAGGCCAAGGAAGCGCTCAAAACCCGGGTTGAAAATTATGAAAGCCGGATTCTGTCCCTTCATATCATGCGGCATCCGGACAAATCGCCGGAACGCTACGACATTGTTGACGATTGATATCATGAAAGATCCGGTCAGGGAATGCGGCGGCATTTCCTGACCGGATCTTTTTCACCTCAGTCTTACTATTCTATTCTGCCTGACCGCTGTATCCCATGGGCAGCTTTTTGAACCGCCCGCCATGAATAATGGGATCGCCTTCGTAACCCAACGACTTGAAGTCGATGTAATCGGTTTTGTCGATCAGATGATCCACATCCCGTCCCTGTTCTTTCATATGGGAAAAATCAGTTCCCTGAAGGGCGAGGGCCTTGAAATCCACCTCCCGGCTGTCCTGGTGGCACCGGTTGCAGGTTCGATCGCCTTTGAGGCTTTCATGGCACCGGGCACAGGACAAGGCCATGTCCGCCGGCATCACCTCATGGTTGATCCGCCAGTACATCCAGGTTTCCTTCCAAGTGACGTCCCCGCTGTAGGGCAGGTCCACGGCTTTCATTCCCGCCTGGAACGCTTTGTCCCAGTCCAGGTTTTTCCAGTAGGCCGTGGTGTTGCCCTTGTCTGCGGAAAACAGCTGGGGAACCAGCACATGGGCATGTTCCGCGTCAATGGCCTGAATGCCCTTCATGATCTTGAAGGCCGTGATCTTGGACTCCGGATCATTGATGGAGCCCACCGGATCGGTCAGGGTGATCACGTCCGCCTCCAGGTCCACCTTGTCTCCCATGAGCACCCGGTCCATATACCCGGAATACCAGGCATAATCCGGCACCCCGGATTCCACCCATTTGAACTCCCCTTTTTTCCAGTCATAATCGGGCTGGCCGTATTTGTCTTTTTTCACCTCCCGGTCCTTGTCTCCGGCCCGGGACCAGTCCCACCAGGTTTTGGTGGGTTTACACTTGGCAAACACCGGTGCATGGCACACATTGCAGGCCAGGGTTTCAGAGTGTTTGTTCAGGTGATGATCCAGCAGTCCGCCGCTGTAATGCGGGGTTTTTGAATGACAGCTTTCGCAGGCCACCACGCCTTCGGCCACGGGCACGGATGAACTTTTCCCGGAGATCTGGTGGTTCCGGGTCTTGTGACATTCCGCGCAGGCAAAATCATACCCGCCCATGTGAACGTCGCAGTTCCTGTCCGGGGTGAGCAGCTGACGGGACATGTCCGCATGCTTGATGGCATCCCCGCCCCCGCCGTTGAAATGGCAGGCACCGCAGGTGGCCCGGGAGGAATGGCCCACATTTTGGGCCACAAACTTGAGATCCACCTCTTTTTTGGGCATGCCCGCTCCCGGAGGATCTTTTTCATAAGTGCCGGTGGTGTCATGACACACCAGGCAGTCGATTCTGGTTTTATCGGTAAAATCAAATGACGCGTCTTTCCATCCATATCCGGCATGACAGCTGGTGCAACGAGCCTCGTTGCTGATGGGGCTGATTCAGAAATTGTTCAGGGCGGTTGTGCCCTTGCCGTGCAGGATGTCCTTTCGATGCCCGGTGGTGTAGGGGGAGGGTCCCCGCCACAGCCAGTGAGCGGTTTTGAGCATGTCTTCGCCCTGGGTGCCATGGCATTCCAGACAGGCTTTGGTGACCTGGATGGGGTCCGGATTGTCCGGCAGCTTTACCAGTTCCTTGTGATCCGGCACATGTTTGAGGTGACACCCGGTACAGTCCACCGGTCCTTTGGCTTCCTGCCGGTGGCACTCCATGCACTGCTGATGATACGCCGCCTTGAGCCCGATGCGCTCGGGATATTCCGGGTTGAAACTGTCCTGGTGACAGGTGGAACACCTTGTGGTTTCCAGGGCATCCTCGTCTTTGGGGCGGAAATGGTGACATTTGGTACAGTCATTGACCAGGGCCGCATGGCGCTTGTGGGCAAACCGCACGGGTTCGTAATGATCCTCTCTTTCCTTGATGATGGGACTGTCTAAAAGAAAATAGACCGTTGTCACATCGTCTAAAGAAATTCCCGCATCCATCAGACAGATGCGCCGGCTGATCCGGCAGTCATCCTTGTATTCCTTCACAAACGGGACCACTTCCTTTGCCCGTTCCCGTGCCCGTTCCTGATCCGGGGCCTTCCACACGTCAGCGGCACAGACCCCTGCCAAAAACGGGATCAGGCAGGCGCAAACCATTATTTTTTTTATCATGAAGATACCTCCTTGGGTGCCTGTAATACGGGCAGATATGTGACCACCACCCGATAGATGAACATCAGGGTTGCGATCAAGCCCAGTGTGACCAAAATTTCCGATGGTGCCGGGAAATATCCGGTTTCCGTTAACGGGGACCGGTATCCGACAATGAACACGTTGACCCGGTTGAGCACCACGCCGCCCACGATCAGGGTCGCGGCCGTGAACACACCTCTGGCCGACTGCCGCACCGGTTTGAACAGCAGCAGGACCCAGGGGATGATCACCCCGAACAGCAGTTCCACCACAAAGGAATTGGTCTGGTACGTGCCGTCCAGCAGATAGATCCAGGTGCCCCGTACCCCCATATCCCCGATTTTGAGGACCATATAGAAGCCTAAAAGAAAAATGGTGATTTTGGTCAGCGGTGCCAGAATCTTCATTTCAGAATCCAGCTTGAATGACGCCGTGGCCAGGGTGGTTTCAAACACCACCATGGGATATCCCACGGCAATGGCCGAGGTGAGAAAGAGCAGCGGCAGGATCGGGGTGTACCACAGGGGATGCAGCTTGGTGGGGGCCACCAGCATAAGCGACCCCAGGCTGGACTGGTGCATGCAGGACAAGACCACGCCTAAAATGATGAACACCCACATGACTTTTCCTAAAATTCGGTCCGCGGTCTGTAAAAACCCGTCCACCAGGCGGTTGAGTCTGGCCAGGATGCCGGGCAGGTTCACCCGGCCCTTGAACTGTTCCGCCACAAGGGGAAGAAACTCGATGTACAGGACCGTGAGGTAGATCATCACGCACATGGCCACCTCGAACAGCACGGAATTGAAGTTCCAGTGGAACATGGGTTTCCAGATGGCCCAGGACCGGCCGATATCCACCAGAAGGCCGATGACCACGAATGTATACCCCAGGACAGCGGTCAACAGGGCCGGCCGGGTCACGGGTTCATAATAGTGACGCCCGAAAATATGGGCCAGGGCCGCGGTGGTGAATCCGCCGGCCGCCAGGGCCACGCCCGTGGCCACGTCAATGCCCACCCAGATCCCCCAGGGCCGGGCATTGGTCAGATTGGTGACATATCCGATGCCGTCGGTGAACCGGGCGATAATGGCCAGCGCGCCGGCAAACATGAACACCAGCATCACCAGGACCCCGGGGGTCCACAAAGGCCGTTTCAGGGGACACGCCGCATGTGCCATCAGACACCTCCTTTGTCCGGGTGGTTGCCGTTTTTGTTAAACCAGGCCATGAGTCCGCCAAGCGCCCCGAACAGCAGGATGGGAGACCACAGATAGGTAAACAGCGAATGCTGGATGGTTTCCGACAGTTTCGGGGACGGGGTGTCCGGCAGTTTCGGCAGGTTCACCTGCTCGAAGGGCATTCCTGACAGATACATCCAGGAGGTGCCGCCCACTTCCTTTTCCCCGTAGATATGTTGGAGATACCGGGCCGGGTTGTCCTTGAGCCGTTTTTTCGCCACTTCCAGCAGTGTTTCCCGTTTGCCGAAAGTGATGGCTTCGGTGGGACAGATGGCGGCACATCCCGGAACACCGCCTTCTTTGGAAATCCGGTCATAACAGAACGTGCATTTCATCACCTTCGGGGTGATGGGATCATGATATTCATACGCCGGAATCTCAAAGGGACAGGCCACCATGCAGTACCGGCACCCGATGCACTTGGTCTTATCATATCTGACCGTACCGGTCTCATCCTTGGTCAACGCCCCCACAATGCAGGCGGACACACAGGCCGGGTCCTGGCAGTGCATGCACTGGACCTTGGCATAGGTGGGCACGGGCTTGTCAAATTCATCCACCTTCCCGGTATAATACCGGTTGACCACGGTATAGGCATCATGGTCCGGCCGCCGGTCTTTTTCGAAAATGGTGCACTGGCAGTTCACCCGCTCCGGTTCCGGCAGCCCGTTGACCCCGGCACAGGCTTCCTCGCACTTGCGGCATCCCACGCACCGGGTCAGGTCCACGAGACACCCAAAAGGATCCGGGGGGGCCTTGGACTGCCAGGCATGGCCGGCGGGAGGCCGGACAGCGGCGGATGCCCCGGCAGCGCCCATGACCCTGAAAAAATGCCTTCTGGTAATTTGCATGTTTCCTCCTCTTTTCTGATTATTTCGACCTTGCACAACATTTGATTTTTATTTTTACCTGCATACCGTTTCATGTCTGGAAGGGATGGTCCTCATACCGCCGGGGACCTTTTCGGATACCGACACAGATGCAGTCCGGAGCCTTCCGGCGGTACAGGATTTCATCATCGGACCGCAAAATGATCATGGTCAGGTTTTCCACCACTTCCGCATCCGCCAGGATCACTTCCAGAATATCGCCCGGGGCCATGGCTGCCAGACAGGCATTGCATTTCAGCAGATCCATGGGAGAAACCACCCCCGTCAGATCCAATGTCATTTTTTTTGCCATGCCCCCCCTGGTACTCCGATTGATCCACAGCCCCTGACCCGGATTTCCGGAACATCCTGCTGCAACCGGCATGCCGGGAGGACAGACAGGATCATATCTCTGACAACCATTTGAATTTTCAAGCCATATAAAAAATGACCTTCCCCTTGACCCGGCAGGGTGTTCAATGCTACTTAAACACATGTTAAATTTTAACAGTCTGTTTAACATCTGTTTAATCCATTGACACCCCTTGCCAAAGGAACCGGCCCATGAAAGAACATGAGATGAACACCTTCTGGAAGAAAATTGTGAACACCATCAATGACGGGCTCATGTTCATCGGCCCGGACGGCCGGATTCTCATGGTGAACAAGGCATTTGAAACGCTGACCGGATATGACTTCCGGCAGGCCATGGGCATGCCCTGCACCATGCTGGGGTGCGATGCCTGCGAGCGGTTCATGCAGACCCGGCAGAACACGACCTGGTGCAAACTGTTTGAACCGGGTCAGCAGGACATGAAAAAATGCCGGTGCCTGATCCGCCGTAAAGACGGCAGTTTCTTGCAGGTGTTGAAGAACGCGTCGGTTCTGAGGGATGAAAACCAGGCGGTCATGGGGGTGGTGGAAACCCTGACCGATATTTCCGAACTGGCCAGACTGGATGAAAAAGTCTTTTTTTTATCCAGACATTTTAGCCAGGAAGATGAGTTTTACGGAATTGTGGGACGATCCCAGCCCATGCGCCAGGTGTTTGACATGATCAAAAAAGCGGCGGAAAGCACGGCCCCGGTCATTATTTTAGGGGAAAGCGGCACGGGCAAGGAACTGGTGGCCAATGCCATTCACCTGTGCGGGACCCGGAAGAACGGCCCTTTTGTGCAGCTCAACTGTGCGGCCCTGAACGAAGCCGTGCTGGAAAGCGAACTGTTCGGGCATGTCAAAGGGGCCTTCACCGGGGCGTTCACCAGCCGCATCGGCCGGTTCGAAGCCGCCAACCAGGGGGACATTTTTCTGGACGAGATCGGCGACATTCCCATCTCTTTACAGACCAAACTGCTCCGGGTCCTGGAATCCGGTCAGTTTGAACGGGTGGGGGACATCTCGCCCATCCGGACCGATGTCAGGATTATCACCGCCACCAACAAACATCTGGAAAATTTGATTCGGCAGGACCGGTTCCGGCAGGACCTGTTTTTCAGGATCAATGTGATTCCCATTCACCTGCCCCCGCTGCGGGAACGGAAACAGGACATCCCTTTGCTGACCCATACCTTTATTCAACGCCTCAACAAAAAAACGGGCAAAACGATCCAGGGGCTGGACCATTCCACCATGGCCCTGTTCATGGATTATGCATGGCCGGGCAATATCCGGGAACTGAAAAATGCCATGGAATACGCATTTGTTGTGGCAGACCACAACACCATCAGCCGGCACCACCTGCCCCGCCACCTGGCAGACGGCCAACCCGCCCCTCAGCCGCCTGACGGCTCCGGACAGGAACTGCCCGCAGACTTCGATGAAAAAACCGCCCTGATTGAGGCGCTGAAACAGGCCAACGGCAACCAGTCCCAGGCGGCCCGGCTGCTCAATATCTCCCGGGTCACGGTCTGGAACCGCATGAAAAAACACGGCATCGACCTGAACCGGGTCCTGTCGGTTTGACCCGGGGTCCCGGCCCCATGGCGTTTCAGTTAATACTCTGACAGCCCATGGTCTGTCAGCCCAGGCCGTGTCAGAAAATTATGCGGCCTGGATATCTGCGGTGATATGAAAACCGGGCGGGTTTAAAATATTGCGTTTCACCGTGCACAGCCCGGCGGTTTTGACAATCGCGGATTTGTATTTTTTGGGAAACCCCGGGGGCAGGCTGATGTGAATATTCACATTTTCAATCAAATGGGTCTGTTCGTTTCTGTCAAACGTCAAAGACATTTTCAAGCCCGTGGTATCGATATTTCTTTCTTCACAAAAATACACCACATAAATACCGGCACAGGTCCCCATGGAAGACAGAAACAGGTCAAACGGCTCTGGCGCACTGCCGTCTCCCCCTTCTTCTCTGGCCTGGTCGGTTTCAATGGTAAACCCTCTGTAACGGGCGTTCACTTTTTTATTTCCGGGAAATTCAATTTCCATGGTCATGGGCATCACTCCTTTGTCAGCATCATTTGAGGTGTTCAATTTCCGGACGTATGGTACCACATACCATGATTTCCGTATCTGTAAAAGACTGTGTCATTCGGATCTTTCTTGATTTAATCGTGCTGGTCGGGGACCCGGAACCGCTCCTGGCGGTATCAAGCGGTTCCGGGTCCCCGGCGGCAAGTCAGATGATGGAGGTAAGTAAATGCCTTTACTTGATCTGATCACCGGAAATCCATATCTTCGTTTTTCATCAGCCGGATCGTAATGTTGTTTGTGTTCATGGAGACCTCCTTTCATGGAAATTTATCCACATTGTTTTGCGGACAAAACCGCCTTTAGGCAGGCAGTCATTTTTTTCCAACAGACATGTTCAGACAGGAATCGCAAAAACGAAAAATTCCAGATTTTCAGAAGGAGTTACTTATTATTTACGCCTGAACCCGCATGCTTGTCAATAAAAATACTTGACAAGGTCATGATGTCTTCTATATGTTGCTATTATGGTAGCAACATAAATGCAGTGATCTGCCATCGATTCAGGAACAAGGCTTTGGAAAACAAAACCAAACTCAGAGATCTGGGATTTTCCCAATATGAAGCGGCCTGCTATATGGCTCTTTTGAGGAACCATCCGGCCAACGGATCTCAGCTCAGCAAGATCTCGGGCATTGCCAGGTCCCGGATTTACGATGTGCTGCGAAACCTGGCAGCCAAGGGGTTTGTCATCGAGGTCAACACCGGCCAGTATGCGCCTTTGCCCGTGGACGAGCTGGTGCGCCGGCTGCGGCGGGACTTTGAAGCCAACATCCAGGCGTTTGAAGCGGAAATCGCCCGGGCCGACCGGAAAAACGACCTGGAGTTCATCTGGACCCTGACCGGGTATGACAATGTCATGGAAAAAGCCCGGCACATGATCCAGGGAGCTGAAATCGAGATCTACGCCCGCCTGTTTCCGGAAGCGGATCTTCATCTGGCCGGAGACCTGATCAAGGCGCAGAAAAAAGGGGTGGCCATCCGCTACATCGCCATGGGCGATATCCCGAAGCGGTTTGCCGTCCAGGTCACCCATCCGGACCACCAGAACCTCATCCAGACCATCGGGGGCCGGTCCTTTGATATCATCACCGACAAGAACGAGGCCCTGGTGGGGATTTTTGAAGTGGGCAACGAAGACCACTCCCCCATCAACTGGACCCGGAACCCCTGGTTTGTCATTGCCAACCGGGACAGCCTCCGGCATGATTTCTACCACTGCTTTCTGGAAAAAACCCTGGACCGGCACCTGGGCCTTACCGACGAAGAAAAACAGTTATACCGGCTCATCAAAACAGACAATTAAGGAGACACACGCCATGACCCCCATGAAAAAACTACATGATTTCACCGGGTTTTCCGATAAAACCGACGATGCCATTTTCCACCTGGAAAAAGATTTCGGGGCCCACCATTACGAACGCATCCAAGTGGTGGTCCGGCACGCCAGAGGCTGCTGGCTCACCGATGACAAAGGCAACAAATACCTGGACTGCCTGGCGGCCTACTCCGCGGCCAACCCCGGCCATCATCATCCGGTCATCACGGGTGCCGTCATGGACGCATTGAACGGGTATTACGCGTCGGTGCTGTCCAATGTGGTGTTCACCGATCCCCTGGGAATTTTTCTGTCGGAAGCGGCAAAATTCGCTCCCCAGATGGCCCCCCGGTTCGGAAACCACGGCAACAAGGTCCTGCCCAAAAACGGGGGCGTGGAATCCGTGGAAACCGCCATCAAGACCATGCGGTATTATGGATTCAAGCACAAAGGCATCCCGGACGGCAACCAGGAGATCATCGTTTTCAACAACAATTTCCACGGCCGAACCATCACGGTGGTCTCTTTTTCCTCCTCAAAAAAATACAAAGAGGGGTTCGGGCCGGTGACCCCGGGGTTCGTGTCCGTGCCCTTCGGTGATCTCGAGGCGGTGAAAAATGCCATCACCCCCAACACCTGCGGCATTCTGGTGGAACCGTTCCAGGGGGAAGGGGGCATGATCATTCCGCCCAAAGGTTTTCTGGCGGGGCTCCGCAAGGTGTGCGATGAAAACGACCTGCTGCTGGTGGCCGATGAAATTCAGGTAGGCATGGGACGGACCGGCAAAAAATTCTGCTTTGAGCATGAAAACATTGTACCGGACGGCGTGATTCTGGGCAAAGCCCTGTCCGGGGGCCTGGTGCCCCTGTCCGTGTTCATCACCAATGCAACGCTTATGGACATGGTGTTTTCCAAAGGATCGGACGGGTCCACGTTCGGCGGATATCCCCTGGCCTGTGTGGCCGGGACCGCATCCCTGAAAGTGTTTGAAGAAGAAAAACTGGCAGAGCAGGCCGCTCGAAAAGGGGAAACCCTAAAAAAACGGATTCAGGAGATTGCGGACCGGTCCCTGCATGTCAAGGAGGTCCGGGGCAAAGGGCTGTTCATCGGCATCGAGGTCAAAGAGGGCAATGCCATGGATTTCTGCCGCAAGCTGCTGAAACTGGGCGTGGTGGTCAATGACAGCCACGGCCACACCATCCGCATCTCCCCGCCTCTGGTGATCAATGAGAAGGAAATGGACTTTCTGGTGGACCGGCTGGAAAAAGTGCTGACCGAGTGACCCCATAATTGTAAATATGTCTTGACAACTTGACAAATTGTCTTTAGGGTGGCCTCAGATATGAAACAGATAGTGAGGCCGCCATGCTCAACCCCAACTCACCTGTGCCGCTGTACCACCAGCTGGCAGAGATCATCTCGGAACGAATCATATCCGGTGAATACCCGCCGGGCCGGGCAATACCGTCAGAAACCGCCCTGGCCCGGCAATATCAAATCGGACGTCCCACGGTGCGACAGGCCATGGACGTGCTGGTGCACAAAAATCTGATCCAGCGCCGGCGGGGAGCCGGCACCTTTGTGCAGCCCCCCGCTCCCAAAGTGGACCTGTTTTCTCTGGCCGGGACCTCCCAGGCGTTTTTCACCCAGAACATCGAGATCGAAAAAACCCTGGTCACCCCGGTCAAGGTCACTCCTGTTACCGACCAGCCCCGCAACCCGTTCAATGAATCCACCGCGTATTTTTTCTCCCGGCTGATTAAGGCCCAGGGAACCCCGGTTCTCAAGGAGGACATGTACCTGGATACCGACCTGTTCCGGGGCCTGGACCGGATCGATCTGGGCACCCGGTCCCTGTCCCGGACGGTGGCGGATATGTATCACCTGATCCCGGAAAACGCCACCCAGGTGTTTACCGTGGCAGTACCGGATGCCGACACTGTTCGGCTCCTGGATTTAAAGCCGGACACCCCGGTGCTCACGGTGTTCCGGGAACTCAATTTTCCGGATGCGCCCAGAGCCGTGTATGGGGTCCTTTACTGCCGGACCGACCGGTTCGCCTTTTCCCAGACCATCGGCAGCCGGTCATGACCTGTTTTTATCAACCTGTTGTTCCAAGGATCACTTTATCATGAAACACCGCGGTTATTATGGCGAGTTCGGCGGCGCGTTTCTGCCGGAAATTCTGGTTCCCACGTTTGACGAACTGGCATCGGCCTTTGAATCCGCCAGAACCGATCCCGGGTTCCGAAACCTTTATGAATCCCTGATGGCGGAATATTCCGGCCGGCCCACCCCCCTGACCTTTGCCGCCAATCTGACCCGGCATTTTAACGGGGCAAAAATCTATATCAAGCGAGAAGACCTCAATCATACCGGGGCCCACAAAGCCAACAATGTCATGGGCCAGGGCCTTCTGGCCCAAAAAATGGGCAAAACACGGGTGATTGCTGAAACCGGGGCCGGCCAGCACGGGGTGGCGTGCGCCACCATGGCCGCAAAATTCGGATTTGACTGTACCATCTACATGGGGGAAAAGGATGTGATGCGCCAGCGGCCCAACGTGTTCTGGATGGAACAGCTGGGTGCCACGGTGGTCCCGGTGACCGACGGCACGAAAATCCTGAAAGATGCCATCAACCAGGCGTTTCGGGACTGGGTCACCAATATGGACACCACCCATTATGTGCTCGGCACCGCCTGCGGACCTCATCCGTTTCCGGAGATGGTCACCTGGTTCCAGTCCATCATCGGGCAGGAAGCAAGGCAACAGATCCTGGCGCGGGAAGGGCGGCTCCCGGACCGGGTCTATGCCTGCGTGGGCGGCGGCTCCAATGCCATGGGCCTGTTTTCCGGATTCCTGGATGATCCGGTGGCACTGGTGGGGGTGGAAGCCGGCGGGAAAGGAATTGACACCAGATTGCATGCGGCCCGTCTGTCTTCAGCCGATGCCGGTCCGGGCATCGCCCAGGGATACAAGACTTTTTTTCTCCAGGACCGTGACGGGCAGATGAAAGAAACCCATTCCATTTCCGCGGGCCTGGATTATGTGGGAGTCTCTCCGATCCTTGCCCACATGCACGAGACCGGGACCGCCCGGTTTGAAAGTGCCACGGATGCGGAAGTGGTGGATGCCCTGAAACTGACCATGACAACCGAAGGCATCATCCCGGCCCTGGAATCGGCCCATGCTTTTGCCGGCGCGTTCAGAGAGGCACCGGCCATGTCCGGAGACCAGATCATCATCATCAACCAGTCCGGCAGGGGCGACAAAGACATCTTCACGGTGGCCGACGCTTTAGATGACCCGGACTGGAAAACCTTTATCCAGACAAAGGCGGCCCAGTATCATGCTTGAAACCTATATCCGGAACAGACAGAAAAAAAAAGACCTGCTGCTCATGACCCATATCGTCATGGGATATCCCTCTTTTGATGCGTGTCACGACATGATCGACCAGATGGTCGCGGCCGGAGTGGATCTCATGGAGCTGCAGATCCCGTTTTCCGAACCCATGGCCGACGGTCCGGTGATTCTCAGGGCCAACCAGAAAGCCCTGGAAAACGGTGCCACGGTGGCAGAATGCATGGCCTTTGCCAAAGACATGGCAGCCCGGTATCCCATCCCGTTTCTGTTCATGACCTATGCCAACATCCCTTACCGGTTCGGCATGGAACGGTTTGCAAAAGCCACCGCGGACATCGGCCTGCATGGCGCCATTGTGCCGGATCTGCCCATCGAGGAAAGTGGCGATTATCTCCAGGCCATGAAGCGCCACGGAATCGCTCCCATTCAGATGTTTTCCCCTTTGACCCCTGATGACCGCATGGCAAAAATTGCAACGGTCTCATCCGGATTCATCTACTGCCTGGCCCGGAAAGGCGTGACCGGGGCGGACACGCAGTTTTCCGACGACCTGACAGCCTACCTGGCCCGGTGCCGCAGGGCATCATCCGTGCCCATCGCCGTGGGATTCGGCATCAAGGAAAAGGCAGATATGATCTATCTCCAAGGAAAGGCGGACATCGCGGTCATCGGGTCCCAGACCATCCGGGTGATGGAAGAACACGGTGTGAACGCCGTCCGGGAGTTCATTCAGGGTCTTTTACCCTATCCCAGCATCTGAAGGATGACCTCATAAATGTCCTTGCGGTGCCCGATGGCAACTACCACCACCCTGGTGTTGCCTTCATCGATCCGGTAGATGATTCGGAACCGTTTCAGCTTCAGGGACCTGAACGGGGCCAGCTCGTTTTGCAGCGGCTTGCCGATATATGGATTTTCAGCCAGCCCTTTGAGTCCGGATTTGATATTTTTCCGGTTGTCCGGGTGGAGGCGGCCGAACATCTCAGCCGCTGTTGCCGCCAATTTGACCTGAAATGTCACGACAGGTCTTCGAGATCCAGGAGCGGTTTATCAGAACGGATATCATCCAGGGAACGGCGAATCTGATCCATCATGTCCCTATCCCCTAAAACAGTCATGGTTTCCTGCATGGCCTCATATTGGCTCATGGACATCAGCACCGCTTTGGGAACCCCGTTCCGGGTGATGGCAACGGTGCGGCCCTCGGTATCGAGCATCCGGATCATGTCCAGAAGTTTCGTTTTTGCCCGGGTGACCGGAATATAGGTATCGATCTGCATCTCGTATCCTTGAAAAAGGGGTAAAAATTAATTATGACCATTATAATGACTCTTATGGGTTCGGTCAATGTGTTTCTCTTTCTATCTGTATAAAGATAACACTTTGTAAAAAAAGAGCATTCTGACAATTCATGCAATTTGTCCGGCTGATTGCTGTCCCCGGTGTTTATGCGCCAGCTGTTGAAATATCCAAATCCCACATTTTAATTGTTTTATCGATTCTTGTCTGGTATCTCTTAGACCAAGATAACAACACAAGCCTGTCTATATACATGCCGCTGACACTGACCCTTGTTACCCTGGCCCTGGTTTTGGCCACACTGCTGCCGATGTGGAACAGTCCCCACTGGATCGTCCGGTCCATGGATTTTCCCCGGCTTCAATTGGCCACACTGGCGTTTCTGCTGCTTTTTTTTCAACTGTGGCTTGCCGGTTCCGGGTCATGGGTTCCATGGCTGCTCATTTTTATAACCATCGGTGTTGCCGCCTGGCAGTCATGGTGGATACTGCCCTACACCTTTTTCTGGCCCCGGGAAGTGGCAGAGGCTTCCGGCTGCCGCCCTGATTACCGCATCTGTGTCATTACCGCCAATGTGCTGACGCCCAATCGAAACGCCCGGGATCTCATCCGGCTCGTCCGTGAACATCGCGCCGACATCCTTGTCACCCTGGAATCTGATCTGTGGTGGCAAAAGCAGCTGGATGCGCTTTTATCCGATATGCCGCACACGATTCAATGTCCCCTGGACAATCTTTACGGGATGCATGTCTATTCGAGGCTGCCCCTTGAACAGTCTGAAATCGCTTTTCTGGTGGAAAAAGATGTCCCTTCCATGCACACCCTGGCGCGGCTGCCCGGCGGTGAGGCCGTTCAAATGCATTTTCTTCATCCGGCGCCGCCCAGTCCCACGGAGAATGAAGCCTCTGCCGAGCGGGATGCCGAACTGATCGTTGTGGCCCGCAGACTTGAAACCACCCGTCAGCCGGTCATTGTGACCGGAGACCTCAATGATGTTGCCTGGTCCCCCACCTCCCGGCTGTTCCGGAAGATCAGCGGCCTGCTGGATCCCCGGGTCGGACGGGGGATGTTCAACACGTTCCACGCCCGATACCCTTTTTTCCGGTGGCCCCTGGACCATGTTTTTCACAGCCGCCATTTCACGGTCATCAAAATTCAGCGGCTGCCTTTCTTTGGTTCCGACCATTTCGCCCTGGCAGCCACGCTGTGTTTCACACCGGATCAGAACACCAACCCGCCGGGACTGAAACCGGACACATCCGACCAGTCCCGGGCAAAATCCATTATCCAGGAAAAAAACATCCATCCGAAAGAGGTGCCTGTCCCGAACGATTGACGTCTGACCGGCCTGAACACCTTCTTTCGATCCGACGCTGGATACAAAAACTTTTTCTTGCGCAAATCCGTTGAATTGGACAGAATGCGGCCATGGGATTTTCAGACCGACATAATGTGAAACGGTTCTGCCTGCCAGGCGTGGATTTCAGTCGTCTGGCATTCATGGATCTGCTGTGTGATCTGGATCTGGGCGTGCTCATGACCGACGACAAGGGGATTTTGATTTTCTACAATGATGTCCAGGCCACCATCGACAAGATGGACCCGGCGGATGTTCTAGGTAAACCCATCACCCAGGTTTATAAATACAACAATGACTCCTCCACCTGCATGCGGGTCCTCAAACACGGAAAACCCATCATCAATTACGCGCTGTCCTACCGGTCCCACAACGCCGATGTGGGCAATACCATTCACAGCGTTTTTCCATTGCTCCACAAGGGAACCATCTTCGGGACCATCTGTTTTGTCAAGGATTACAACATTCTGGAACGGACCGTTCCCGCTTTTTTGTCGCCTAAGAACAACCAGCTCTTTGCCGAGGGGACCCAGTACACCTTTGCCAGCATCATCGGGTCGGATCCCGGGTTCGTGGATGCGGTTAAAACCGCCAAGATGGCGGGCAATTCCCCGTCTCCGGTCATGCTTTACGGCGAGACCGGCACCGGCAAGGAGCTGTTTGCCCAGGCCATCCACAATTTTTATTACGGCAAACAGGGGCATTATGTGGACATTAATTGCGCGGCCATCCCTGAAAATCTCATCGAAGGGCTGTTGTTCGGCACGGTCAGAGGCGCGTATACCGGGGCTGTGGACCGGGCCGGTCTGTTTGAACAAGCCAACGGGGGCACCATTTTTCTGGATGAGATCAATTCCATGCCCCTGCATCTCCAGGGCAAACTGCTGCGGGTGCTCCAGGAAAAAAAGGTGCGGCGGGTGGGTTCTTTGACAACCATCGATCTGAACGTCAAACTCATCTCATCTCTAAATCAGTCTCCCAGGGAATTGATTGAATCCGGGTTGTTCCGCATGGATCTTTTCTACCGCTTAGGCGTCATCTATATCAAACTGCCGGCCCTGAGGGACCGGTTGCCGGACATTGAAGAACTCGGCCGTCATTTTCTGCAGAAATACAACGCCCAGATGGGCAAATCCCTTCGAAACATCGCCCCGGAAGTGATCGATCTTTTCTGGCAGTATCCCTGGCCGGGCAATGTCCGGGAGCTGGAACACGTGATTGAAAGCGCGGTCAATTTTGCCGGCAGAGATGAAACCTGTCTGAAACTGGAACATTGTTATTTTGCCAATATCCTGGAACAGGAAGCGCCGTCTTCACCGTCACCGGACCCGGATCTGATACCGGGATTGCATTCACATTCGCACAAACCAGTACCTGCCGTGCCCGAAAATCTCAATCTGTGCGCCGCGCTCACGGCGCTGGAGAAAAAAATGATCCTCCGTGCCCTGGAGCAATCCAATGGCAACGTGGCAGGTGCGGCAAGGCTTCTGGGTATTTCGCGCCAGCTGCTGGGCCACAAGATATCCAGGCTGCAGCTCCGCCGCCGGCTGGCGGACCTGAAATTCAAACAGATGTAAAATATATTTGCGTTGCAAATCAGGTTTGACAAAAAAGTGAAATATATTTGCTCTTTTCCCACATCCTTTCTCCTGAATATCCCGCCGATTTTCACGGTCTCAAAGGGGTTGACGGTCCCGGTGATGTCAGGCACACAAATTGCTCAAAGGAATGCCGAAGCTTGAAACGGACCATTTCAACCTAACCATGCAATTTGAGGAGAAAATCATGACGGAAAAATCCATGAGAATTGATCACGGTCTGATGTGGCCGGGCGTCATCGTCACGGGCATTATCGGCCTGCTGCTGTCCCTGTTTCCGGAATCCGGAAGAGCGGTGGTGGACACTTTGTTTGCCATACTCACCCACAACTTCAAATGGCTGTTCCTGCTGTTCGGCCTGTTCTGCGTCATTTTCCTGGTGTGGCTGGGCATGTCCCGATGGGGAAACATCAAGCTGGGGGACCCGGAGGATACGCCTGAATTTTCCACCTATACCTGGGCCGCTATGATTTTCTGCGCCGGCATCGGTATCGCCATTGTATACTGGGCATTCATCGAACCGGTCTATTACCTGAACACCGGGATCCTTCATGTGGATCCCGAAACCCAGAAAGGACTGATCGGTGAACTGGCCGGGATGTACGGGCAATTTCACTGGGGCATCACACCCTGGGCCATCTATGCGCTGCCCACCTTTCCCATCGCCTATGCCATTCATGTGAAAAAAATCCCGGCCCTGCGGCTTTCCGCGGCCTGCCGCGGCATCATCGGCAACCGGGCAGACGGTCCTCTGGGCAAACTCATCGACATCGTGGTCATCTTCGGCATGATCGGTGGCGTGGGCACCAGCCTGGGCCTGGCCGTTCCCCTGGGCACGGCACTGGTCAGCGAGATGACCGGTCTGCCGGCATCATTTTCCGTCCAGGTCGTCATCCTTGTCATCTGGACGGCGCTTTTCACGGTCACGGTGTGGGCCGGCCTGAAAAAAGGCATTGCCAGACTGGCGGACCTCAACACCTATATCGCCTATTTTCTGCTGATTTACGTATTTATCATCGGCCCCACCACCTTTATTCTCAACAACTGGTGCAACTCTTTAGGACTGATGTTTTCCGATTTCTTCAAGCTCAGCCTCTGGACAGACCCGGTCTCCAACGGCGGGTTTCCTGAAGGCTGGACCGTGTTCTACTGGGCCTGGTGGGTGGCGTATGCCCCCATGATGGGACTGTTTGTGGCCAGGATCTCCAAAGGACGGACCATCCGCCAGGTGGTTTTCGGCGAACTGGTGTACGGATCTCTGGGCTGCTGGGTGTTTTTTGCCATCTGGGGCGGGTATGCCATCAACCTTCAGACCTCGGGCGCTCTGGATGTGTACACCATTCTCAAGGAGTCAGGCTGGTCCAACAACATCACCATCGTGGCCATCCTCAATGCCATGCCCGGCGGCAAGTACATCTTCATCCCGGTGTTCACGGTTCTGTGCTCCATTTTTCTGGCCACCACCCTGAACTCGGCGGCCTACACTCTTTCATCCCAGGTGACCAAAATCATTTCCGGGGATGAGGAACCGCCGCGCTGGAACCGGACCCTCTGGGGACTCATTCTGGGGCTTTTGGCCCTGGGGCTGCTGTCCACAGGTGCGCTCAAGGCAGTACAGCTTTCCTCAATCGTGGTGGCCCTGCCATTGATCCCGGTGCTGCTGCTCATGGTCTTCTCGCTGATGAAATGGATCAGAGAGGATTACGGGGAAATTCTGAAAACCAATGTCCAGGCACTGCCGCCTGAAAAGATCAAACCCGCTGCATAGACGGGTCCAAGGAAAACGATTATGACAAATCCATTGAAAGCATCATCCGCCATATTGCAGAAAGCAAAGGAACTGGGAGCCGACCTCGTGGGAATTGCCCGGGTGGCGGACCTTAAAACCGCCCCCTCGTTCACGTTTGCACCCAAAATGCCCCATGCCGGAGAAGGCATCGGTACCCGGAAAACCGATTCCGGGTTGAAACCGGGAGAAGTGGCATGGCCGGATAATGCCAGGTCCATGGTGGTCATTGCGGTCCTTCATCCTGAAGACGAACCCGAGATGGACTGGTGGTTCGGCCGCAAAGACCCCCCGGGGAACCGGGTCCTGGCAAAGATTTGCCGGGAATTGTGCCCCTGGATCGAAGAGCGGTTCGGCATCCAGACCGTGCACCTGCCCTATCATGTGGAAAAAGGCGGCACCTATCTCAAGGATGCCGCGGTCATGGCAGGCCTGGGCTGTATCGGCAAAAACAACATTTTGGTCACACCGGAATTCGGCCCCCGGGTGCGGCTCCGGGCCCTGACCGTGGATGCGGATCTGTTTGTCACCGGCCCCCGGCAGTTCGATCCCTGCACGGACTGCATGGAATTCTGCCGAAGGGCCTGCCCCCAGAAGGCGTTCGACAAAAGGCAATACACCGCTGAAGACTATGGACAGCCCATTCTTCCCGGAAGGGACGGCCATTACAGCCGCCCGGTCTGCAATGTGCAGATGGAACAGGACAATGACACGGCCGAAACACAGCCGGTCGACGGGTTTGACGACCCTGTGAAAATCATCAAATACTGCCGCCGGTGCGAGCTGGCCTGCCCGGTGGGAAAACCGCTCAAAACGCACGGCGCCCATTGAGCGGAATCGATGATTCCTGCTTCAATCCGGTCCGGAGCCGTCTTCCGGGCCGGATCTTGCCTTTTTCATCTTACCAGCGTGTGATATCAAACGGTCCTTGAGCCCGGACCGGCGCATGCGGGTGCGGTTGTTTTCAAAAGCGGTGAGCACGGCTTTGGAAGACCCCACGATGATCACCAGATGTTTGCCCCGGGTCAGGGCCGTGTAGAGCAGGTTGCGCTGGAGCAGGGGATAATGGGCCATGGTGAGAGCGATGATCACGGCCCCGTATTCCGACCCTTGAGATTTGTGCACGGAGATGGCATAGGCCAGCGTGAGTTCGTCCAGATCCAGCAGATCATAGGTCACGCTCCGGCCGTCATACTCCACCACCAGGGTCCCGTCCTCCTTGGACACCTCGGTGATCTGGCCGATGTCGCCGTTGAACACCTCTTTTTCATAGTTGTTTTTCAGATGCATCACCTTGTCGCCGGGTTTGAACGTGATGCCGTGGCTGTCGATGCCGGTTTTGCCCGGATTGAGCACGGCCTGGAGCTGCTGGTTCAGGTTGATGGTGCCGGCCTCGCCCCGGTGCATGGGGGTTAAGACCTGAAAATCGGTGATATGGGGAAAGGCTTCGGGAATCCGGCTGGCGCACAGTTCCAGGATCGTGGCCGTCACTTTGTCGCTGTGCTGGTTTTCAATGAAATAAAATTCGGATAGTCTTTGCTCTTCCCTGGTCTTGAAATCCGGCAGGATGCCGTTCCGGATGTCGTGGGCATGCCGGACAATGGGGCTTTTCTTTGCCTGCCGGAAAATTCTGGTCAACGCAAACACCTGGATCCGGCCGGAATCCATGATATCGGACAGCACATTGCCCGGCCCCACCGAGGGCAGCTGAAACGTGTCTCCCACCAGAATCAGGCCGGCCGCCGCCGGCATGGCCTGGAGCAGGTGATACATGAGCATGGTATCCACCATGCTGGCTTCGTCCACCACCATCACGTCCAGGTTCAAGGGATTGGTGTAATTGTGTTCCACCGTGCCCTGTTCGGTATCGAATCCCAGCAGCTTGTGCAGGGTGAACGCTTTTTTCCCCGTGGTTTCGGCAAGACGCCGGGCTGCCCGGCCCGTGGGGGCCGCCAGCACCACGGTGAGGCGCTTTCGCCTGAACACCTGGCAAAGCGCCCGCACCAGGGTGGTTTTGCCGGTGCCGGGTCCCCCGGTGATCACGGAAATTTTTCTGGCCATTACCTGGCACACCACATCCAGCTGCTCGTCCGACAATTCCACGGCCAGGCCGGACAACACCTGCTCCAGAATCTCTTCCCGGTCCATATCCGGGTCAGACTCCGGAAAGCTCAAAAAGGCATCGATCCGGTCGGCGATGCCTTTTTCCGCTTCATACAGGCGGGTTAGATAGATTCGGTCCTCCCACATCCGGAGCTCGTTTTTTTGCACCAGGGTTTCCAGGGCCGGATCGAACAGGTCCGGTTCCACCCCGGCCAGGCGGGCACAGGCAGCGAACAGCTCCTCTTTCACGGCATAGACATGGCCGTCCGACTCAAAGGCCAGCAGCTGGCAGAGCAGGCAGGCGCACAGGCGGGCCGGATCGGTTTTTTCCACCCCTTTGGCCCGGGCGATGGCATCGGCGGCGGCAAACCCGATCGCCGGGATATCGATGGCAATGCGGAAGGGTTCGGTTTCCAGAATCGTCATGGCACCGGCCCCATAGGTTTTGAGGACCAGGCCGGCATGGGCCACGTTCACCTGGTTTTCCTGGAGAAACTGCATGACCCGGCGCACCGCGTGATGGGTGTTCCAGGCCTTGACGATCAGCTGGTGCTTGGCTTTTCCGATGCCCGTGACTTCCAGGAGTTTTTCCGGCTGGTTCTCGATGATCTCCAGGGTCTGGTCCTGGAACCGGTCCACGATGCGGTCAGCCAGGGATTTGCTGATTCCCTTGATCATGCCGGAGCCCAGGTACCGGCGGATTCCGGATATCGTTGCCGGCAGGGTCACCTCGTAGGATTCCGCCTTGAACTGGTCCCCGTATTTCGGGTGGGACGACCACTGGCCTTTCAACGTCAGGGTTTCCCCTTCCGCCACCCCGGCCAGGTGCCCCACCACGGTGATGGGATCCTTGATCTTTTCCACCCGGATGCGGCACACGGTGTAGTGGTTGTCCGGATTCTGGTACGTGAGGCGGGACAGGATCCCTTTGATGGTGATCATGGGACCGGCCGCCCGGTTTGATGCGTGATCCAGTGGGCCGCGGCCATCAGGTTTTCGGCAAAATGATCCGGTGGATTGCTCTGTTTCTTCAATTCCTGAAACGCCTGCCAGCCGTTTCCCGTGGCCACCAGCACGGCCCGGCCGCACCCGGCGTTCCGGGCCGCCTGAATGTCCTTGACACTGTCCCCCACGAACACGGATTCTGCCAGATCGATATCATACCGGACCTGTGCCTGATAAATCAACCCGGGTTTGGGTTTGCGGCAGTCACACCCGTCCTCCGGGGCATGGGGGCAAAAAAACACATCCAGAATCCGGCCCCCGGCCGCGGCAATCCCCTGGTGCATTTTTTCAAAGATCCGGTCCAGGGTTCCGGGGCTGACCATGTGTCTGCCGATGATGGACTGGTTGGTAATCACGATGATATCGAATCCGTACCGGTTGAGCCGGGCAATCGCCCGTCGGCTGCCGGGAATGAATCGAAATTCGGACGGGTCCTTGATATAGTCCGGAGAATCCCGGTTGATCACCCCGTCCCGGTCCAGAAACACCACCTTTGACATCATTATTCTTCCGCCACCGCAAAAGCCTGATCAAATTCGTCCTTTTTCACGAGATTTTCACTGAACCGTTCCGCATCCTTGAGGCTGGAAAACCGGCCGATACGAACCCGGTGAAATCGGCCCCGGTGGTCCTCATGCTCTACGATGTGTGCGTTGACATAGGATTTGGACAGCGTTTCCCTTAATTTTTCCGCATTGGCCTTTTTCCGGAATGCGCCCACCTGAACCGTGAAATTACCGGTCCAGTAATCCAGTTCCCGAAACGCCACCGGTTCTTTTTCAGCATACCGGGTGGCGGCACCCAGGGCGGTCACCCGGACCCGGGCCGTGCCCGGACCCACCATATCTATTTTTCTGGCCCCGGTATAGGACAGATCGATGACCCGGCCGGTGACAAACGGACCCCGGTCATTGATCCTCACCTTGATTTTCCGGTCATTGTCCAGGTTGTGCACTTCCACCCAGGTGTTCATGGGCAGGGTCTTGTGGGCCGCGGTCATGGCATGCATGTCATAGATTTCCCCGTTGGCGGTTCTCCGGCCGTGAAATTTTCTGCCGTACCAGGAGGCGATACCGGTCTGGACAAACCCGTGGGCGCTGGCAATGGGGGTATATTGCCTGCCCATGACCGTGTAGGGCCGCTGGGTGGCCGGTGTTTTCCCGGTCTCTTTTTGCGGGCGGGGGGCAGGAGGCCGCTCATGGGAAGACGGATCAATGGTTTTGGCGCACCCGGCGGACAGCAGGCAGATCAGAAAAACCAGGATGACCCGGCAGGCCGCCATATGCCGGATCCGGTCATTTTCATGTTTCTTTTTTGTCATGATCAAACGCAAGGAAAACGATATCCTCCATTTTGTCTGTAAACGTGAAATCCATCTGGTCCTGGATATGCCGGGGCACATCCTCCATATCCTTCCGGTTCCATAAAGGCAGGATCACCGATTTGACGCCGGCCCGGTGGGCAGCAATGATCTTCTCCTTGATCCCGCCCACGGGCAGCACCTCTCCCCTGAGGGTGATTTCACCGGTCATGGCCAGGCGGGGCCGCACCTTTCTGGCGGTGGCCAGCGACACCAGGGCTGCCAGCATGGTGACGCCGGCGGAGGGCCCGTCTTTGGGAATGGAGCCGGCCGGCACATGGATATGGATATCATGGGTGTCAAAAAACGTGTCATCCACCCCCAGTTTTTCGGCATGGGACCGGATAAAACTCAGGGCCGTGGCAGCGGACTCTTTCATCACCTCCCCCAACTGGCCGGTGAGGGTCAGTTCCCTGCTTCCTTTCATGGCCACGGCCTCCACGAACAGAATCTCCCCGCCCACCGGGGTCCAGGCCAGGCCCACCACCACGCCGGGGGCGTGAATGCGCTGGGCCAGATCCGGAATGTGCTGCACCGGCCCCAGATAGTCATGCAGGTCATCCTGGCGGATCACCAGGTTCAGGGCCTGGGATTCCGCGATTTTCGTGGCCACCCCCCGGCAGATGGTACCGATCCGGCGTTCCAGGTTCCGCAGACCGGACTCCCGGGTATATCCGGAAATGATTTTTCGGACCGCCCCGGGTGTGAACCGGATCTGCCCGGCTGTCAGTCCATGGGCCTCCCGCTGCCGGGGAATCAGGTACCGGGTGGCGATTTTGTGCTTCTCATCCTCGGTGTATCCGTTGAGTTCCAGGACCTCCATGCGGTCCCGCAGGGGCGGCGGAATGGTGTGCAGCACATTGGCGGTGGTCAGAAACATGACATCGGACAGGTCAAAGGCCACATCCAGATAATGGTCGGTAAACGTGTCGTTCTGCTCCGGGTCCAGCACCTCCAGCAGGGCCGAGGAAGGGTCCCCCCGGTAGGAGGAATCCAGTTTGTCGATCTCATCCAGCATGAATACCGGATTTTTTTTTCCGGCCTTGCGGATGTTCTGGATGATCCGGCCGGGCAGTGCCCCCACATAGGTTCTGCGGTGCCCCCGGATCTCTGCCTCATCCCTTACCCCACCAAGGGAGATCCGCACAAACTCCCGTCCCAGGGCCTTTGCAATGGACCGGCCCAGGGAGGTTTTGCCGGTGCCGGGGGGGCCGGTGAAACACAGAATCGGGCCTTTGGAATTTTTCTTGAGTTTCCGGACCGCCAGAAATTCCAGAATCCGTTTTTTGGGCTTGTCCAGTCCGTAATGGTCCTGGTTCAGAATCCGCCGGGCCGATGGGATATCCAGCACATCCCTGGACGCCTCGTGCCAGGGCAGGGAGGTGAGCCAGTCCAGATAGGTGGATGCCACCACATATTCCGAGGAGGACGGATGCATGCGGGCCAGCCGCTGCAACTCCCGCTGGGCCTCTTTTTCCGCTTCTTCCGGCAGGCGGCTGTCCTGGATCAATGCCCGGTATTCACGGATTTCCACGCTGTCACTGTCGGTTTCCCCCAGCTCCTCCCGGATGGCCTTGAGTTGCCGGCGCAGATAATATTCCCGCTGCTGCCGGTCCATGTCTTCTTTGACCTGGTTCTGAATCCGGGAGCCCATTTCCAGGATTTCCAGCTGATCATTGACCAGGCGGGTGACTTTTTTCAGGCGCTGGTTCACATTGAGCATTTCCAGCACTTTTTGTTTCTCTTCCACCGGGGCGTTGATGCTGGATGCCACCATGTCCGCCAGCACATTGGGTTCCTGAAGGGATTTGATCATGTGGGCCATTTCAGCCGGCAGGCCAGGAGACAGGGTGACGATTTTTTCGTACTGCTCGGCGATATTGGCCATCAAAGCCCTGTTTTCCACGGTCCGGTCCGTGTTTTTGCAGGTCAGCACCTCGATTTCCGCCTGAAGATAGGGCCTGCCCTCCAGAAACCGCACGGTTTTGAACCGGTTCAATCCCTGGATCAGCAGCTGGGCTTTTTCATCTTCCATCTTGGACATTTTCAGGATCATGGCCACGGTACCGATGCGGTACAGGTCCTGGGCCCGGTGTTTTGACCCGGGTTCCGGTTTTCTGGAAAGGATCAGGCCCAGCATCCGGGAGCCGGCCATGGCCTCGTCGATCAGGTCGATGGCTTCCTTCTGGATCAGTACCAGGGGCAGCACCATTTTGGGAAACAGGTTGGTGTCCACAATGGGAAGAATGGGGAGATTACCGGGGATATCATTGGTGGTGACGGCGGCGGCGGAATGTCGGATATCATCCATGTATACCCCTTGGTGGCTGGAAAGAACCGCTAGATGAAATCCAGGGACAGATCATGCACCGGCTTGAAATTCTCCGAAAACAATTTGCCCAGGGTCAGCTGAAGAAACCCGTTGTCAAATACCGCTGACACCTTTTCCACATCGATCATGCAGGGTAGATACAGCACCCGTTCAAACTGGCCGAACTGAATTTCCGCCAGCCGGTAGGTGGCGGCGGGGTCCAGCCGGGTGCTTTTCCGGTTCCCCGAAATTTTGACCGCCTTGCTGCAGACCTCGATGACAATGTCCTGCTTGTGCACTCCGGCGATCTCCGCCTGGATCACGATCTGATTCCGGGTTTCGAAAATATCCATCTGGGGTTTCCAGATCCGTTTTGAAAAGCAGAACATGGGATTCACGGATTGAAACATCTCTTGAAATGATCTTTCATCGGTATCGTATGGTTCAAGGTTGCTGCCGAAACGAATTTCTATCTGCTCCATAAAAAGCGCCTCCAGATGATGTTCATATGACATATGACCATCCTACAAAATATCATCCGGCCGCAAAATTGTAAAGCGCAATAAAAATATTCCGGTTTCCGGGTCTTGAAATCCGGAACAATGGGTGATATGGGGACAGATATGGACACATCCTGTCAACAGACCGCACTGATCACCGGTGCATCCAGGGGGATCGGCCGCGCCATCGCCCGTCAACTGGCCGGCCGGGGGATCTTTGTGTATCTCAATTTCCGCTCGGATGAAGGCGCCGCCCAAAACACCCTGGATGACATCCGAAAGCGGCGGGGGCGGGCCGCGCTGCTCCGGTTCGACGTCACCCGCCAGGCCGAGTGTGACTGCGCTGTTGCCGCTGTTATCGAGCAGCAGGGCCGCCTGGACATTCTGGTGAACAATGCCGGGATCCGGGATGACCGGCTGTTTGCCATGATGAAGAAACCCTCATGGGAAACCGTGCTGGACATTCACCTGAATGGATTTTATCACCTGACCCGGCCGGCAATCCGCCAGATGCTCAAACAGCGCTTCGGCCGGATTGTCAATCTCAGTTCCACGGCCGGACAGGTGGGCAATGCCGGACAGGTCAACTACAGCACGGCCAAGGCGGGCATCATCGGCGCCACCCGGGCCCTGGCCAGGGAGGTCGGCAGCCGGGGCATCACCGTGAATGCGGTGGCCCCGGGGTTCATTGACACCGACATGCTGGCGGGCATGGATACGGAGTCGGTCAAAAAACAGATCCCGGCCGCCCGCCTGGGACGCCCGGAAGAGGTCGCGGCGGTTGTCTGTTTTCTGTGCTCGGATGAGGCTGCCTATGTCAACGGCCAGGTGATCGGGGTCAACGGCGGACTGATTTGAGATCCATGCCGTTTCCCTCTTTTTGTTTTCCGGCAATGGTGAGCGGGCTTCTGCTCACCTTGAGTTTTCCGGATGCCCATCTGTACTGGCTGGGATTCATCGCCCTGGCGCCGCTCATGGTTTCTCTGGATTCCCTGACACCCCGGCAGGGGTTTACCGCCGGATTCCTTGCCGGAGTCGTTCATTTTGTGACCCTGATCTACTGGATCGTTCCCACGCTGTGTACCTTTGGGGGACTGCATCCTGTTCCGGCGGTGTCCGCACTGATCCTGCTGTGCCTGTACCTGTCACTGTATCCGGCCCTGTTTGCCTTTGGCCTTAAAACACTGGCGCCCCCGCCGGCATGGATGCCACTGGCCGCGGCCTGCCTCTGGACCGGGCTGGAATGGGTGCGGACCCATCTTTTGACCGGTTTTCCCTGGGGCGTTCTGGGATACAGCCAGGCCGGAAACCCACGGCTGGTGCAGATCGCGGACATCACCGGCGTGTACGGCATCTCCTTTGTTCTGGTCCTTTGCAGCGCCACAGCGGCCATGGTGTGGCAACGGATCACGGCCCGGCGGTATAATACCCGGCGTTCCGTGTCAACGGCCCCGGTATACATCAGCGCCATTGCCACCCTCATGATCCTGGCCGTCACCTGGGGGTATGGGATCCATCGGATTTCGCAAGTGGAAACCCACATGGCTCAGGCCCCGGACACCCGCCTGGCCGTCATTCAGGGAAATATCGAACAGAACATGAAATGGGACATGGCGTTCCGCCAACACACCATTGAGAAATACGGGAGACTGTCCCTGGATGCCGTCCGCCGGTTTCAGCCGGACCTCATCATCTGGCCGGAAACGGCCCTGCCGTTTTATTACGGGCATGACACCGCACTTTCCGATCAGGTGGACCGGCATGTCCGCAACGCCCGGACCCATTTTCTGATCGGCACCCCGGCAGTGGACACCGCCCATGATCCGGTCCGGTATTACAACCGGGTCATGATGCTCGATCCCCTGGCCCTGCCCAGAGGGACCTATGACAAAACCCATCTGGTGCCGTTCGGCGAATATGTCCCGTTCCAGGACCTGTTGTTCTTCATAGAAAAACTCACCGCTGAAGCCGGCAATTTTTCCAGAGGCGAGCCCGTATTCACCCCCCTGGGGTTCAAGGATCATCACACCGGTGTATTGATCTGTTTCGAAATTCTGTTCCCCGATATTTCCCGGCAGTTTGTCAACCACGGGGCCGATCTGCTCACCACCGTGACCAATGATGCCTGGTTCGGGCACACCTCAGCCGCAGCCCAGCATTTTGACATTGCGGTGCTCCGGGCCGTGGAAAACCGCCGAAGCCTGGCCCGGGCCGCCAACACCGGCATCTCCGGTTTCATCGATCCCGCGGGCCGGGTCTTCGACACCACCGGTCTGTTCACCGATGCCGTGATTGCCCGGTCCCTGCCGGCCCTCACCCACATTCCGTTTTATACCCGGTATGGGGATCTGTTCACCGGTATCTGTGTTATTGCATTGGGCATGGGTTTTGTGGTAAAAATCAGACAACATTTGAAAAGGAGGCATCACCCATGAATACCGATTTAAAACAGACCCTTTCCACATTAACCGCCAAAACAGACCGTCTCAAGGAGTATCTTTGACCTGCCGGTCAAGGAAAAACGCTTAAAGGAACTGGAATTCATCAGCGCCCGGCCGGATTTCTGGGATGATCCGGACAAAGCCACGGCCATGCTCAAGGAGCAGACCCGGCTGTCCGAACTGATCGATCAGTGCACCGCCCTTTGCAGTGAAATCGAAGACGCCGGAATGCTGCTGGAAATGGCTCACGAAGAAGGGGACAAGGAAACCGAACAGGAGGTGGCCGGACACCTGGATGATATTGCAGACAAAATCCGGCAGTTTTCCCTGGATATCACCCTGGACCATGAGGATGATGCCAGAGACGCCCTGGTATCCATCAATGCCGGGGCCGGGGGCACCGATTCCCAGGACTGGGCCGAGATGCTGTTTCGCATGTATTCCCGGTGGATCGACAAAAAAAGGTTCAAAATGACCCTCATCGACCTGCAGCCCGGAGATGAGGCCGGCATCAAGGGCGTCACCTTCAAGGTGGCGGGAAAAAACTGCTTCGGATTCATGAAGGTGGAGTCCGGGGTCCACCGGCTGGTGCGCATCTCCCCGTTCAATGCCGGGGGCAAGCGCCACACATCCTTTGCCTCGGTATTCGTGTATCCGGACATCAAGGATGACATCCAGATAGAGATCGATGACAAGGACCTTCGCATCGATGTATTCCGGGCATCCGGGTCCGGAGGCCAGCACGTGAACAAGACCAGCTCGGCGGTGCGCATCACCCATCTGCCCACCGGCACCGTGGTTCAATGCCAGCAGGAACCCTCCCAGCACCGGAACAAGGAGATCGCCATGAAGGTCCTCAAATCCCGGCTCTACCAGCAGGAAAAGCAGAAACAGGACCAGAAGATGCAATCCCTGCACGACGGCAAGGACGAGATCGCCTGGGGGAGCCAGATCCGCTCCTATGTGCTGCATCCTTACCGCATGGTCAAGGACCACCGTACCGATCACGAAATCGGGGATGTGGACCGGGTTCTGGACGGGGATCTGGATGAACTGATTGAAGGGGTGCTGATGTCCTGATCATGGACCCCATGGCCGTCATTGACAAGTACTATCCTTCGGGATCCGCTCTGCGCGGCATCCTGGTGGACCACAGCCGGCAGGTGGCTGAAAAAAGCCTGGAAATCGCCGGCAATCTGGGCAATCCGGACCTGGACCTGGATTTTATCCGAAACGCGGCCATGCTCCACGACATCGGGATTTTTCTGACCGCGTCCCCGAAGATCGGCTGCACCGGAAAGGCCCCGTATGTCTGCCACGGGATCCTGGGCAGGGAACTTCTGGACAGGGAAGGCCTGGACCCGTCATACGGCCGGGTGGCGGAACGCCACACCGGCGCCGGCATCAGCCTGGAAACCATTGTCCGCCACAACCTGCCGCTGCCCCACCGGGACCTGGTGCCGGAAACCCTGGCAGAAAAAATCATCTGTTGCGCGGACAAGTTTTTCTCTAAAACCGGGCCGTCCCGGCTCCGGCCCCGGACGGTCGACGAGATTCTGGCGGATCTGACCGCCATCGACCCGGAGCATGCCCTTCGGTTCGCCCGGTGGGCCGAAGAGTTCAGGCTGTAATATCGAAACGCCTTTTTCCCTGATCACCCGTTGAACCCTGACTGTCGTTTCGTCAACGGCCACCGATCGCAGTTTCAGCGAGACCGCTACAGGATCTGTTTCAGAAACAGTTTGGTACGGTCATGGATGGGGTTTTTGAAGAAATGTTCGGGTGTGCCCTCTTCGACAATCATGCCCTCGTCCATGAAAATCACCCGGTCCCCCACCTCCCTGGCAAACCCCATTTCATGGGTGACGCACACCATGGTCATCCCCTCCTTGGCCAGGGTTTTCATGACATCCAGCACCTCGCCGATCATCTCCGGGTCCAGGGCCGAGGTGGGTTCGTCAAACAGCATGATCTTGGGATCCATTGCCAGGGCCCTGGCAATGGCCACCCGCTGCTGCTGACCCCCGGACAGGTTGGACGGCCAGGCTTTGGCCTTGTTGGCGATGCCCACCTTTTCCAGCAGCATCATGGCTTTTTCATCCCGCTCTTTTTTGTGGCGCTTTCTCACCAGTTTCTGGGACAGGGTGACATTGCCCATCACACTCAGATGAGGATACAGGTTAAAGGACTGGAACACCATGCCCATCTCTGCCCGGACCCGGTTGATATCGGTTTTGGGATCAAAAATATCCACGCCGTCCACCAGGATCTGCCCGTGATCCGCGGTTTCCAGCCGGTTCAGGCAGCGAAGAAACGTGCTTTTCCCCGATCCGGACGGACCGATCACCACCACCACCTCGCCGGCCTCGATGGTATTGGACACGTCCACCAGGGCCTTGACCTCATGGGGCACATGAAATGTCTTGTAAATATGTTTCACATCTATCATTTGGTGGCGGTCCTCCTTTCCAGATACTGGACACACATGGAAAGCGTAAAGGTCATCATCAGATAGAGAATGGCGCACAGGATCCACAATTCAAAGGTCTGAAGACTGGTGGTGATGCCTTCCCGGGTGGCTTTGGTCAGCTCCCGGATGGAGATCATGCCCAGCAGGGATGAATCCTTGATCAGGTTGATGAACTGGCCGGCCAATGGCGGCAGGATGGTTTTCAAGGCCTGGGGAAGGATAATGTGGAACATGCACTGAAAATAGGTCATGCCCGATGACCGGGCCGCCTCCACCTGGCCAGGATGGATGGCCTCGATGCCGGCCCGCACGATCTCCACCACATAGGCACCGGTGAACACGGACAGGGCCATGATGCCGTACCACTCCGGATCCAGTTTGGGGATCCCGTTCATGATCAGAATCTTGTTCATGGTGGTACCCAGCACAAAATAAAAAATCATGATCTGCACCAGCAGCGGAGATCCCCGGATAATTTCCACATAGGTGATGGCCGACCATTTGAGTACCGGGGTATCCGACACCCGGGCCACCCCGCCGACAATCCCCAGCAGAATACCGAAAATGGTGGAAATGAATGAAATTTTCAGGGTCACCCACAACCCCTTGGCCAGAATACCCGGCTGCCAGCCCCCCTCATAACTGGCAATGATGTCCCCGGGGGACACCATATCGCCTTCGCTCCAGTCAAAAGAGCCTTTGGGCACGGTGTAGGTCCGTTCACCCGCATCCGTGGTCACGGTGATGTCAAATTTGTTTTTGTTGGCCGCGATGGCATCGATCTCACCAAACCCTTCCGCATAGAGGGTGATGGTGGATTGATACATGAAATATTTCGGCACTTTGAACCATCGCCAGTGATAATCCACAGCCACCGTGGCATAATACACCGACCCCAGGACCATGAACAGGAGCACAAAAAATCCACACACCGATAAGATATAGGCAAGTGGATTGCTCAGCCGCTTGATATTGGATATGTTTTGTTCCATATATCTACCCTAACAAAACAGGCCGGCAGAAGAGATTTTCCGCCGGCCCATTCATTCAAAGTTTGTGACAAAATGGTGACAAATCAACTTAATTCTGCAGATCTTTCTGCCATTCATTGGATTTGATCCATTTTTCATAGGACTGCTGCCATCTGCCGTCATTTTTGTACTGGCGGATGAAATTGTTCAAAAAGTTGAGAAAGTCGGGATCCCCTTTTCTGACGGCCATGGCCAGGGGTTCATAGGTGAAAGGTTCCGTGAGAGCCACGGTTTTGCCTTCGCCGTGCTGGGCCTGCATGATCTCGATCAGGGGCAGGTCATAGACCGTGGCATCGGCATTGCCCTGGATCACTTCCATGACCGCTTCGGTTTCCACCTCAAAGCTTTTGTAGGTGGCTCTGGGAATCATTCTTTTGACGGCCTGTTCGCCGGTGGTGCCCAGTTTGGAGGTGATGACGTATTTGGGATCATTCAAATCTCTGTAAGACTTGACCGTGCCTTCATGTTTTTTGTTCAGCAGGATCGCCTGTCCCACGACAATGTAGGGTTCGGTAAAATTGACGGCCAGGTTTCTCTCCTGGGTGACGGTCATACCGGAAATGATGATGTCGAACTTGTTGGTGATCAACGAGGGGATAATGCCGTCCCAGGCGGTGTTCACCGGCGTGTATTTGACCCCCATGGCCTTGGCCAGGTGTTTTCCCATGTCGATGTCGAAGCCGATGTAATCCCCTTTGGTGTTGGTCATTTCAAAGGGAAGATACCCGGATTCAAACCCCACCCGGATTTCCCCGGCCTTGACAATGGATTCGAGGGTCGATTTTTTGGCCAGTTCCAGATCGGCACTGAAGGCCGGTGCGGAAACAAGAACAAATGCCAGGGCAAACAGGGATACGAACAATTTTTTCATCTTTTTCCTCCTGAAAATTAGGTTTCGGCTCTGATCAACTTCAAAAAATGAAGATGATCGGTTAACGCCTGTTAAAGAATTGTAACAAGTATTTCCGGATCAAGCCTAATACTTAGCATAACCAAATTAAATGGCAAGCAATATTTTATGGATCTGGATATTTGAATCCATATGTCATATGATGTTCCCGGTTTTTTACCATTCACCCTGTAACCGGAAACTGTTAGTGTTTCATGAAAAAACAGCCGATCCCCAGCAGCCTTTCCCGTTCACCGCACAAGCCTTCCAGGCTGAAAATTCTGGCGGTTTCCGATTTCATCGACAAATCCCTGACCCGGATGGTGGAAACCAAGACCCTGCCGCCTGTGGATCTGATCCTCTCCTGCGGAGACATGGAACCGGAATACCTGTCTTTTCTGAGGGACCGGCTGGACCGACCCCTGTATTATGTCAAAGGCAACCATGATATCCGGTACAACTCATCCAATCCGGTGGGATGTAAAAACATACACCGGCGCATCGTGACGGTCAAAAATATGACCATTTTAGGTCTGGAAGGCTCCATGTGGTACAACGGCGGTGCCAACCAGTATACGGAAGCCATGATGAAAAAACAGATTTTGTCCCTGTGGTTGACGTTGTGGTGGAAAAAACCGATACACATGATCGTGACCCATGCCCCGCCCCGACATATCCATGACAGAGAGGATCTTTGTCACCGGGGATTCGACTGCTTCAACACCCTGATCAGAAAATACCGGCCCGATTATTTTATCCATGGACATATCCACCGGGAATTTGATACCCCTTCAGACAGAATCACCCATGTCAACCCCACGCAGGTCATCAACACCTGCGGATTTACCCTGATAGAGGCCTGACCCATGAAAAATTTTTTCAGATACCTGTTTTCCCCCGGCCCGGACCGGCAAAAGGACACCAACCACGTGGATTCCTTCCATGAACAGCAGGCCCAGGAAGAGGATGTACAGTTCATCGATCACGGCATCCAGACCATTGCCCTCGAACACATCACCGGCAGTGTGGGAAAGTATGCGGATTTCGATTCCCGGTTCCGGCCCAAGAAACATGTTTCCACCGAGCGGTTTTCGGAAATCAAACAGGCCATGCGACAGGGGGACGCCATCCCGCCGGTCCGGCTCTACCAGATCCGGGACCAGTATTATGTCCTGGACGGCAACCACCGGGTAGCGGCTGCCAAGGAGCTGGGGTGGACGGAAATCAAGGCCAAGGTGGTGGAGCTGTTGTCCGCCAGAAACACCATGGAAAACCTGCTGTACCTGGAAAAGAGACAATTCCTTGAAAAAACCGGGCTGCCCCGGGAGATCGATCTCACGGAGGTGGGAAAATACAATTACCTGGAACAGCAGATTCAGAAACACCAGAGATACCTGACCTCCCAGTCCGGAAAAGCGTGCGATTTTCTACGGGCCGCCAGAGACTGGTATCATACCATCTACCTGCCCATGACCACGATCATCCGGAACGGGGACCTGCTCAAGTATTTTCCGGGAAGAACCCTTGCCGACCTGTACACCTATATCGCCTATCACCACTGGGATTCCGGCACCAACCGGCGCTACGGCATCGGTATCGACCGGCTGATCCCCAAAACCATGGCCGGTTTCAGAAGCGCCATGCTGGAAAAGCAGACCCCGGAGTACCCGGAAATGAAACGGACCATCACGGCCTTCATTCTCATCGATACCGATGCCACGACGGAAACCACCCTGTCGGACCGGTTGTTCTCACTGGATGAAGTCCGGGAGGTCCATACGATCCACGGCAGTGTCGATCTGCTGGTAAAAGTGGTGCTTCAGCGGGATTTTCTCACCTCGGATGCAGAAACCATCGCGGAATTTTTGGATCAGCAGATCCGCAAAATCCAGGGCATCAAACGGACCCAGACCATGATACCGGGCCGGTCCCTGGTCAAGGAAGGATTTATCTAGTGAAAAGCGCCGGCGATCTCCGACAGTTCAGGAAAGCTTGCCGCCAATCCCCCCTGTCAGAGGGGTTCACCCTCTTCATATTGCCTGACCTTTGCCACAAAGGGGTGGGGAAGCAAAACCGCTTTTTTAACGCCAGGTTCGGCACAGACACTTTTGCTCATCCCCAAAGCACAGAGCGTTCCTTCCCTCTCAATAGTATAAGACATGGAAAAAACCTTGTTTTTGATCTTATCCACCTGGCATCTAATGTCGATTTTATCCCGGTGGAAAAGTTCACGCTTGTACGTGCAGCGGATCTCCACCACAAACATTCTTAATCCCTCGATATTCTGTTCCGTATAGCCGAATTGGGCCAGATAGGCCTGTCTTGCCTTTTGAAAGAGGAGGATATGATTGTGATGGGTCAGATGTCTGGACAGGTCCGCAGACCCTGTGTCCACAACACAGGTCAGGCAAAATCGTGCCGTCATGGGCTTCTAAACTCCTTTTCATTTTGTTGATTAAATGCCCCCAAAATCTGCGTCATCAAGATCCGATATCACAGCCGGATAGTCCTTCAAGGATTCCATCTTACCCATTGTGGACGGCAGGACCGTCTGATAAAAAAAGCAGGCGGTCCTGATCTGATTTTTATAGAAATCACGCTCTGATTTGGCAAGGTCTTTCCCGGCCAGCGCATTTTCTGCTGTGCTGGCCCTCAAAAGATGCATCCAGGCCAGGCAGAAATCCCCCATCACCCCCATGAAAGGGGTGGCCTGGGCGAAAAGTGTGTTGCGGTCTTTGGCTGCAAATTGTTTTTCCAACCTAAAAAGGGTCCGGGAAAATCGATCCACAAAAGTTTTGAACTGCCGGCCCAGGGGAGCCACCGTTTTCTGGTCCAAGGTATTTTCAATGAGGTGGTTCATGTCCCGGATCAGGATACGGATCGTTTTACCCTGGTCCCTGAAGAGTTTCCGGTTGAGGAGGTCTATCGCTTGAATCCCGGTACAGCCTTTATAAAGGGTTGTGATCTTGCAATCCCTGGTAATGGCCTCCACCGGATAGTCCCGGCAGTATCCTGCCCCGCCGAAGACCTGGATGGCCTGGACACAGACCTGATACCCCTGTTCACAGCCATATCCCTTGATGACCGGGATAAGCAGTTCAACAAGGGAAAGCAGCTCTTTTTTGGTTTTCTTATCCGTTTCAATCCCGGCTCTGTCCAGACAGGCCATGGCAAAATATATCAAACTGCGCAGTCCCTCTATGACCGCTTTCATTTCCATAAGGGTGCGTTTGACATCCGGATGACGGATAATGGGAACCGGTATCGCCTCCGGCCGGGCCTGGGATTGAGGGGATCTGCCCTGGATTCTGTTACGGGCATGATTCAACGCGTAGAGATAGGCACTGGAACCATAGGCCAGCGCCTGGAGTCCCACATTAAGCCGGTCCTGGTTCATGAGGGTATCAAGAATCTTCACCCCCTGCCCGGGCTCTCCGAGCAGATAGCCTGTACAGGTTCCCCGGCATCCCAATGTCATAAGGCAGGCGGCGCTGCCATGAAGGCCGTGTTTTCTTTCAATGCCTGAACAATAAATACCATTGGCTTTTCCCGCCTGCGCACCGGGGCTTACCATGAATTTGGGAACGATAAACATGGACAGGCCCTTTATGCCCTTGGGATCCCCCTGTATCCTTGCAAGGACCAGATGAATTATGTTTTCACACAGGTCATGGTCGCCGTTGGTGATGAACATCTTCAGCCCGGTCAGGCTGTATGTGCCGTCCCGGTTCTGAACAGCCCGGGTAGCCAGGGCCCCCAGATCCGAACCGGCCTCAGGCTCAGTATGCAGCATGGTGCCGCCCCAACGGCCGGTGTAAAGATTTCTGACATAGGTCTCTTTTTGTTCCTCTGAACCGAAACGCTGAATCATGCCACCTGTATCCACGCCCATGGAGCCGTAGGCATAGACCGGCCAGTTGGCCCCCATCATGTATTCCTGAATGGCTGCAGCCAGCAACTTGGGCAGGCCCTGGCCCCCATAGTCCGGGGCCGAGGCCGGGGCATTCCACTGGTTGTCGCAATAATACCGATGGACCCGATGAAAACTCTCCGGTACCCGAACCTGTCCATCCCGGTAGGAAACACCTTCCCTGTCGCCGTCCGGATAGGCGGCAAGCATCTCTTTCAAAGCAAAGTCTCTTGCCTCTGTCAGGATCAGTTTAAAGGCCGTCCGGTCAAGGTTCTTAAACCTCTCATGGCGGCACAGGGAAACCAGGTCAAAAATCTCATAGAGATTAAACTCAACATCCTTTAAATCGGCAATAAACTGGGGCATAGGGAACCTTCCTTAGACTGGAGGGAAGCGTGTCTTTTCAAGTCATCGCTCTATCACGGCAGCAATTCCCAGTCCACCCCCGCCGCAAATGGTTTCAAGGCCAAACTGAACATCCCGGCGCTGCATCTCATAAAGCAGAGAGACCAGGACCCGGGTCCCGGTACAGGCGATGGGATGCCCTAATGAAATGCCGGAGCCGTTGACATTTACCTTTTCATGGGATTCATACCCCATGACCTTCAAATCCGCCAGCACCTGGGCGGCAAATGCCTCCTGGACTTCGACGAGATCCACGGCCGACAAAGAAATCCGGGCACGGGCCATGGCCTTTTCCACGGCAGCAGGCACGGTAAGGTAGGCCCGTTTAGGATCTGCCCCGGCTACGGCCACGGATCTCAGAGCGCCCAAGGGCTCAATGTTAAGTTCCCTGGCTTTTTTTTCGGTGCACAGAACCAGGGCGGCGGCGCCGTCATTTTCAGTAGAGGAATTGCCTGCGGTGCAGACTCCGCCCAGTACCGGTTTAAGCCGGGCCAGGCGCTCAAGGGTGGTATCCTCCCTGGGGTTTTCATCCCGGTCAATGAGCAGGTTCTCCTGTTTACGCCTGGGTACGGACACAGGGACGATTTCACCCTGAAAATCTCCTCTGGCTATGGCTTTGCAGGCCTTGTCATGGCTGGCCAGGGCCCAGGCATCGCAGGCCTCCCGGCTGATGTCCTCTTCACTGGCTGCGGTTTCAGCCCAGGACATCATGGAAGGAAGCACGCCGTAGCGTTCCACGGGCTGGGACATGACCCTGGCCCGCTGAATCCGGTCATACATGGGCAGCCCCCAAATGGCCAGGTCTCCGTGGCCCTTGGGCATGCCTTTTTGCCCGCCGACCCCCCACTTAATCTGCCCGGGCAGATAAAACTCCCCGTGGCTCATGCTTTCCACGCCACCTGCCACCACCACGTCGGCCTGGCCGGAAAGGATCAGGGACGCGCCCAGGCGGATGCTTTCCAGCCCGCTGCAACAGCGGCGGTCGATGGTCAGGCCGGTGATTTCTTCGGGCCAGCCAGCCGCCAGAAGCCCCATCCGGGCGATATTCACATATTCTCCGTTCTGGTAAGACTGGCCCAGGATGACCTCATCCACCTGACCGGGTTCTATACCGGCTTTTTTAACGGCAGCATCCAGTACCAGGGAGGCCAGGTCATATGCCTCCACATCCTTGAGTCCCCCCATATACCGTCCAACCGGGGTGCGGACAGCGCCGGACATTACGATTCTTTCGCCCATGATCTACCTCTTTTCCCGATTAATAATTTTTGGATTCAGGATTTGCGGCTGCCGTCTTCATTGTATTCATACCAGCCTTTACCGGTTTTCCGTCCCAGGTGTCCGGCCTTGATTTTCCGCCTCAGCAGCAGGGGGGGAAACCAGGCAGAATCACCGGTCTCCCTATACATGGCCATAAGTGCCCCGTAGGTGATATCCAGACCCACCATATCCCCGGTCTCGAAAATTCCCATTTTCCGGCCCGCTGCCAGCCTCATCCCCTTGTCAATGTCTTCGCAGGACGCAACCCCCTGCTCCACCAGACGCATGGCTTCCATGGTGGAGGGAAAATTGATCCGGTTGATTACAAAGCCGGCCACATCCCGGTTAACCTGGATCGGGTCCTTGCCGATACTCCGGGCAAACTCAAGACCGGCTGCCAGGGTCTCGTCACTGGTTTCAATGCCCTTGATCACCTCCACAGCCTGCATCATGGGAACCGGACTGAAAAAATGGAGCCCCAGAACCTTGTCCGGCCTCTGTGTGGCCGTGGCAATCTCGGTGATGGGAATGGCCGAAGTGTTCGTGGCGATGAGGGCTGTGGGGGGAAGCACCTGGTCAAGGGCCTTGAAAATGTCACGCTTGAGATCCATGTTCTCATACACCGCTTCGATACCGATCTGTGCGTCCCCTGCCATGTCCAAACTCTCGGAAAAACTGATTCTGGAAAGAATGGTTTTTTCATCTTCCTGCACTTTTTTCTTTTCCACAAATTTTTTTACAGACCAGGCAATGGAGCCCTTTGCCTTTTCAAGGGCCTTGGCAGATACATCGTTTAAAATCACCTGCTTGCCGGCCTGGGCTGCTACCTGGGCAATACCGCTTCCCATGAGTCCGGATCCCACAATAACGAGCTTTTCAATGTTCATCATTTTTTCTCCTTATATTTTTTTGCCCTTAGTATTTTGGATTCCTCTGAGGCCAGAAGCCTGGCAAACGCCTTGAATTCGGTATCCATATGGATACTGATCCGGCTGCCGATCCCCTGTTTCATCAACCGTTTTATCTCCAAAAGGGCATTTGAAGGTTTACGGGCCAGGCGGGACGCATCCATCATGGCATGGTTCATCAAGGCGTCATCAGGCAGGATGGCGGTCACAAGCCCGAGCGCCACAGCCGTTTCTGCATCAAAAAAATCCCCCAGCATCATTGCTCTGGCGGCTTTCAGATACCCGGCTCTTGCGGGTAGAAGCAAGGTTGACCCGGCTTCCGGGCAAAGGCCCAGATTGACAAAAGGCATTCGAAACCGGCTGTTCTCTGCCGCATAGACCAGATCGCAGTGTAAAAGAATCGTTGCGCCCACCCCGATAGCCAGTCCCGATACCGCCGCTACCACGGGTTTTTCAAAAATTGACAGCGCCTTTAAAAAAACAGCGCCGGGCGAAGGCTCATCTGATTTTCTCCGGTTGAAATCACCCAGATCGTTTCCCGCACAGAAGGCCTCTTTGTGACCTCGGATCAAGACCACCCGAACATCCGTATCCTGTCCGGCCCTTTCCAGAATCTCTGTCATGCCCCGGTACATGGCATGGGTAATGGCATTTTTCTTTTCTGGACGATTCAGGCCGATGGTTAAAATACCCTGGGCCTGCTCACATGAAATCAGATTCGTCGCGGTCATTTATCTTCTGCCCGATTCAAGATTTTCTACGTTTCAGTTTCTGAATTTCTTATAGCAAATTACCTGCCAGACAGTAAAAAACAGCTTTTTTTTATGTAACCAAAAGAAATAAAAGAAGATTTAAATGGTTTGTTGTAATGGAGAGACGTCTTGATACCGCCTGGGGCTGGTAGAGAAATCGATACGAATCAAGTGAAGACAAAAAGGGATAAGCCCGGGATTAAGCCCGCTCTCCCTTACCGGAATAAGATTCTATTCATGCATAGCAATCTATGCATGATGACTTGGCATGGGCATTATCCGGATCAAATCAATTTGTATTTTTTCATTTTCTGGTAGAGCCCTGTCCGGTGGATGCCTAAAACATCGGCAGCCATGGCCCGTTTTCCCTCGGACAATTCCAGGGCATCCTGAATGGCCTTTTTCTCCGTTTCTTCCATCAGCGTCTTTAAATCCGAGAAGTCATGGATACCCGGGACCCGTGTGGGAGACAGCGACTGATCCTTCTGCTCTTGCATGTTAAGGGGCAGGTCCGACGGTCGAATATACCGGTGCCTGCAGACAATACCTGCCCGTTCCACAACGTTTTTTAACTCTCGGATATTGCCGGGCCAGGAATAATCCACAAGAGCGGCCATGGCCTCATCCGAAATCTTAAACGGGCGCCCGTTTTTTCCAAGGTCTTCCAAAAAGTGATTCACCAGCAGGGGAATATCGGTTTTAATTTTACGTAGTGGCGGCAGCTTGATGGTGACCAGATTAATTCGGTAATACAGGTCCAGTCGGAATTTCTTGTCCTTGATCAGGGTGTCGATATCCTGGTTGGTAGCGCTGATAAGCCTGAAATTAACTTTTTTGGTTTTTGCCGCGCCTATGGGTTCAATCTCTTTTTCCTGGAGAACGCGCAGCAGCTTGATCTGAAGATTTAACGGCATGTCCCCGATTTCATCCAGGAAAATGGTTCCGCCGTGGGCGATTTCAAATTTTCCGATTTTCCCCTTTTTATTGGCCCCGGTAAAGGCACCGGGCTCATAGCCGAAAAATTCAGACTCAAAAAGATCATTCGGAATGGATGCGCAGTTCACACTGACAAAGGAGTGGTCGCACCGCTTGCTGGCATCGTGAATGGCATGGGCAAACAGTTCCTTTCCCGTTCCGGACTCCCCCTGGATCAATACCTGGGATGTTGATGCTGCCACTTTTTTTCCCAGCTCAACAGCCTGGCGGATGGGTTTGGAGTTGCCGATGATGTTGTTAAACCCGTAATAGGCGCCATAGGGTTTATGCAGTTCGCGTCTATAGTAGTCAACCTTCCCCTTGAGCTCGTTAATTCTATCGTACAACAGCTTGAGCTTACCCGGGTGGAGAACCATCAGTTTGCCTGCCGCACCAATGAGTTCTCCCTTGTGATAAAGGGGAAACCTGGCAATCACCCTTTCCTGGTTGTTAAGGATCATACTTTGACCGATCTCTGCCTTCCCGGTCTCAAGAATCCGGCACATCTTGCTTTCAGGATTGATCTCGTCAATATGCCGACCGATGCTATCTTCCATATTTGCTGAGTAAGCGCCGTTGTTGGCCTCACTCATGAATCTGACAATGCCTTGGTTGTCGATAAGGACCAGGCATTCGTAAGGGTTATTGAGCAGGGCTTCAAGCATCTCTTTTTCAATTACAGGGTTATCCATGGTGAACACAATCTCCTTGCTTGCAGAATATCGGTCAGTCTGTCGACCCGAATGTATAAGAAATTATACAATAGCCTAAAAAGCGGTTGAGTGCAAGACCGATTTAGAGCGTCTCGATCGTCTCACCCGGCCTGGATCTGACCTGCAAAAATTTAATAACCTGTTTGACATGCCGGGTATCGCCTGTTAAACGATAAATATCCTTTAGATAGTATCTTACTGCGGAGGCGACAACCATGTCCTGGAAGAAAACAGCGTGTGTATTGTGCGGCAACGGCTGCGGACTGGAAGTACAGGTGGAAAACAATCGAATTGTCAAGGTCCGCGGGGATAAAAAAAGCCCGTTAAGTGAAGGATACATCTGCAGAAAAGGATTGAACGTGGCTTACCATCAGCACAGTAAAGACAGGCTGCTGTTTCCATTAAAAAAAGCAGGAGATAAATTTGAGCAAATTTCCTGGGACCAGGCCATCAGCGAGATTTCGGATAAGCTCAAGACGGTCATAGATGCGCATGGTCCCCGAGTATTGGCATCCTTGACGGGTGGTGGCGAATTTGCGTTTCTGAGCGCGTCTTTCCCCATTCGTCTGGTTCGGGGACTTGGATCACGGTGGAATTACTCGGCGGCAAACCAGGAGTTTTCAGGAAGATACTGGGCACACGGCCTGACCCTGGGAAATCAATCCATTCAGCTCGCTGATGATTTTGAAAACTGCGACATGTTGATGCTGGTCGGCAAGAATCCCATGATGAGTCATCATTTTCCACAGGCACGGCGAAGATTGACAAAAATGTCCAAAGACCCGGAACGACTTCTGGTTGTTGTGGACCCACGTGTTTCAGAGACCGCCAAGCTCGCCGACATCCATCTGGCAATCCGTCCGGGTACGGATGCCCTCCTGATCAAATCAATGATCGCCATCATTCTTAATGAAGGGATTTATCAAAAGGACTATGTTGCCAGATATACGGACGGATTTACCGAAATTCTGCCCTGGTTTTCCGATTTTGACGTCAAGGCCGCCCTAAAGGTCTGTGAACTGGCGTATGATCAGGTGGTCCGGGTCTGCCGGAACTTGACATCTCGACGGTCCTGTATCCTTGATGATCTCGGTATCCTGATGAACCGGCATAGTGCACTCGTCTCCTATTTGCTGATTGTTCTCCAGGCCGTTTGCGGACGCATCGGCATGCCAGGCGGAAGCTATCTGCCCAAAGCACGCCCAAAGGACCCCAGGGACCCGCGTGTATGGCGAACCCTGTTGACAGATATTCCAGCCATCAACGGCACTTTCCCGCCCAATGTGCTGCAGGAAGAGATCCTGCATGACCATCCGGAGCATTTAAGGGCCGTCTTGTCCTATGCTGCAAATCCTTTACGCTCCTACGCCGATACCACGGCCTATGAAAAGGCATTTAAAAAGCTGGATCTACTGGTGGTGGCAGACATAGCCATGAGTGAAACAGCCGCTTTGGCTCATTATGTACTGCCGTGTAAAACAGCGTTTGAATCCTGGGAGGGGACTTTGGGTACCGGCATATCAAATATCTACGCCCGAATGAGATCACCGGTGGTGGCGGTGCAGGGAGAGCAAAAGGAAAATGCGGAGATCTTCACATTATTGGCCGACGCCATGGGGCTGATCCCTGAAATTCCGAAGGCACTGTTTGAAACAGCCGAAAGCAAAGATCTAAAAGCATACGGGCAGAAACTCGGGGAATATCTCATGACATCTCCGGAAGGTGGAAAAGCCATGGCGTTTGTCGTCGCCAAAACCCTGGGGCCGGCATTGGGCTCTGCACATCTGGCCAGCATCTTCCCTTTGTTTATGCAATTATCCAAAGACCGACGGGAAGAAGCGGAAAAAGCCGGTTTTCCTGCGGGACCGGATCAGGGCATATCCATATTTCAAGCCATCATGGATCATCCCGAAGGCGTCCTCATCGGCATCCGGGATCCGGAGAAGAATTTGGAAAGCATACCAACACCCAGCAGGAAGATTCAACTGTATAACCCGGAAGTGGAGGAGTGGATAACGAAAATAACTCCTGAAGCGGAAGCAAAACAGCTTGCTCTCGACAAAAAATATCCTTTGATTATGATGGCCGGACGGCACATGGACTGCAATGCCAATACAATGATGCGGGACCCGGAATGGAACAAAGGCAAAAGGGCCTGCACACTGGCCATAAATCCTTCAGACGCTGAAGAGCTCGGCATTATAGACAAACAGACGGTAAAGGTCGTTACCGAAGCAGGAGAAGAAACCATCGAGGCAGAAATCACCACCGATGCCAGACAAGGTCAGGTAATTTTCCCACACGGATTCGGTATGATCTATGACGGCTTGAAATATGGTGCCAATGTCAACCAGCTGACCAAAAACACGAACCGGGACTTTGTGGGAACCCCCATGCACCGGTATGTACCCTGCCGCGTGGAAATGATATGAAACCCTTGGTGGATGGTTAAGTCACCGCCTTTGCAGTTGCCTTGTGGGGACAATGGAAACGGAGATATACGCGGGCGGGCAGGAAGGAGGGCGCGTGATGAGCCCTCCCTCCCAGTCGATTCTTTTTGCCTTAAGCACTAGTTGCCCATATTCATGGGGAGCCACAGCGCAATCTGGGGAAAAAGCATCACCAACACCATGCCGATTACCTGAAGAATGCAAAACGGGATGACAGAACGATAAAGATGCTCCATGGTCACGGTGGGGGGGGCGACCCCCTTGAGGATAAACAGGTTGAAGCCGAAAGGCGGGGTCAGATACCCCATGGTCATGTTGATGACAAAGAGGACGCCGAACCAGAGCAGGTCAAATCCCAGGGCCTCGACAATGGGTACCATTATGGGACCGAGCAAAGTAATGATGGCGGCCGGTTCCAGAATCATACCACATAAAAAGAAGAGAATCTGGATACAGATCAGAATAAACCATCGTGAGATTTCAAGGTTCAGCATCATTTCCTGGACCGAATCCTGAAATCCGATAAAGGCCAGGTAATGGGTAAAGCAGGCAGCGCCGATAATAATCCACAACACCATAGAGTTGAGCTTGACGGTGTTTAAAAGGGCGACCTTGAGGTTGTCCATGTTGAAGCGGCCGTAGATTATCATACACAGCAATGCACCGAAAGCCCCGATCCCTGCAGCTTCCGTTGGCGTGGCAGCGCCGTTGTAGATACTTCCCAAAACAAACATGACCAGAAGAATCGGTAAAATGATTCCTTTTAAGGATTGCAGTTTCTGTTTCAAGGAGTGTTTTTCAGGGATGGGCGGGCCCATATCCGGATTCAGATAGCAGCGGATGAAGATGTAGGCGACAAAAATCAAGCAGAGGAGGAAACCCGGTAAAATACCTGCCATGAACAATTTACCGACAGAGACATTGGCAATGCCTGCATAAATGATCATGATGATGCTGGGCGGAATCAAAATTCCTAACGCACCGCCGGCCATGATGGAGCCCAGCACGATGCTCTTGTTGTATCCACGATTGAACATGGCCGGCAGGGCGATCAGCCCCATGGTGACCGTGGCAACGGAACTTACCCCGGACATGGCTCCGAAAATAGCGCAGATGATCACGGTCCCGATGGCCAGGCCCCCTTTTAGATTGCCGGACCACAGAAAGATAATTTCGTAGAGATCGTCGGCCAGGCCGCTCCTTTGCAGAAAATTGGCCATAAGAATGAAGAGGGGGATGGCAATGAAGATAAAGCTGGTTGCATCGCCATAGGTGGTACTCACCACCTGGTACAGCCCTGGAACACCCCAGGAAAAAATTGTCCCCAGCATGGCAATGCCGGTGAGGGCAAAGCTTACAGGCACGCCGATGAGCAGAAAAAAGAAAAAAGAGACTCCCACCAGCCATACAGTCCAGTCCATGACGCTTATCCTTTATGATCAGGGTTGAAGAGATTAAGCAGCTGCTTTACCAAGCCTGATAAGGCGGACATAAGAAGCAGAAGTCCGCCAATGGGTATGGTCGACCAGACAGGCCACAGCGGCAGGCTCAGTACAGTTTCGCTTCTTTTGTTCTGGGTAAGGGCGCTCCAGAATTCTTCACCGCCCATCCAGATCAGGATCAGGCAGATACATACAATAATGGGATACTGAACCAGGTCCAGATATTCCCTCACCCTCGGGGGCATCCGCTCCCAGACAAGATCGATACGGACGTGGGCACCCTCTTTAAATGCATAGCCTGTACCAAAAAGGGACATGGCGCAGAAAATATACTGGGATATCTCCATGGTCCAGTCCGACGGGGTATGGAGCACATACCGGGTGAAAACGCCGAATACCACCACTCCGGTCAGGACAAAGCCTGAAAATGCGGCAGCATAACCGCCGGCCGTAACCAGAGCGTCAAAGATTGAAAGCATCTTTTTCATGGGATCTCCTTTTTGAATGGATTGCAGATCAACAGCCCGGGCCCCGGGCAGAAACTGTCCCGGACCCGGGCTTTATAAACAACGACCCGTTTTAGTTGAGCAGGGGATGCTTAATGTTTTTCTCTTTGAAATATGCTTTTAAAACTTCGATCTGACGGCGGCAAATATCACTGGAGGACTGGTGTTCCTCATAGACCGGGTACAGTGCTTTGATCATTTTTTCCACTTCTGCCTCGGCCAGTTCGATAAAGGTTATATTATTTTCTTTACCAAAGGCGATGATTTCCTCATCATTTTTTTCGGACAGAGCAGCGGAATTCATACTGGTCAGATAACCCGCCTTGTTTACCGCTTCCTTCTGGGTCTCAGTCAGATCGTTCCATATGTCATCTGTGAACAGAATTTCCACAATGCCCGGTGAATGCAAAGGTGGCACGCTGACATAGGAGACCACTTCGTGGAATTTGTAATCTTCCAAGGTATACCAGGGATAATCCGTTCCCTCCACCGTCCCCCTTTGAAGGGCGGTGTATTGTTCCGCTCCGGACAGGGACACGGCACTGCCGCCCAGGGCCTTGACGATTTTGCCTTCCATGCCGACCGCCCGGATCTTCTTTCCCTTGATATCTTCCAGGGTGTTGATGGGAAACTTGGTTAAGAATCCCATCTTGGCCACGGATATGGGCGCCAGGTAATAACAGCCCTGTTTCTGGGCCGCTTCCCGCATCAAGTCCAGATATCCGTAATTAAAGTAAATATCCATGGCTTCGTCGACATTTCTCCAGCTAAAGGGAAGCCATTCGCCGTTGACTTCGGGAACGATCCCGGAAAAGTAGAGCATGGAACCGATATAACCGTCTATCATTCCCCGCTGCAAAGCGTTGAGAGCTTCCTTTGCCTTGATCAGCTGGCCCGGGTAAAAGATCTTGATCTTAACCTCCCCGTTTGTCAGTTCTTCCACCTTATCGGCAAAAAAAATTGCATTGTCTGCCACGGAACTGGTTTTGGGATAGACGAGCTGGAATTTGAGCACTTTTTTCTTGGCAAATGCCGTTCCTGTTACCATGAACATCAAAGCCAGACTGACAGCCACGCATTTTACAATCGATTTACACATAAATCGCCTCCTGGTTAATGGGTTTTAAGTTCTTTTATGATCTGGCAACCACAACACCTCTTTGCTTTCTTATACCGGGTTCATAGGAAATCAGTCCCAAATCACGGGCCTGACGGCTCAATTCCTCCCTGAAGTCGGGGTGGGCAATGGAAATCAGTGCCCGGGCACGGCTGCCGTTGTCCAGACCCCGAAGATTGACCACCCCCCATTCTGTAGCCACATACTGGGTCAGGGACCTTGGCACGGTAATGGCAGCACCTTGGTCCATCAGCGGAACGATCCTGGATGTGTCTTTGTACCGGGAATAAAGTGCCAGTACAGAGACGCCTTTCTGGTCCTGTGACAAAAGGGTGCCCATGACAAAGTCCAGCTGTCCGCCGGTACCGCTGATCTGCCTGGGCCGCAAGCCTGAATTCACCTGTTCCGAGGCCACTTGGCCGTTGAGGTCTACGCTGATGGCGGAATTGAGGGAAAACATGCTCGGCTGCCGGGCAATGACCATGGGATTGTTTGTATAGTCAACGGGATACAGGGAAAAGCCCGCATTGCGGTCGGCATAATCGTACAGAGCCCGGTCACCCAGGCAGAAGGTGAACACGCTCTTGTGCCGGTCCATCTTTTTTCTGCTGTTGGTCACCACCCCGTTTTCGATAAGATCCACCATCTTCGAAGTCAGCATTTCCGTATGGAGCCCGCAGTCTTTAATACCGGATTGGGAAAGGGAATCCAAAACAGCATTGGGAAGACCGCCGATACCGATCTGCAGGGTAGCCCCATCCCGGATTAGTCCTGCCTCCATGATATTTTCGGCGATCATCCGGTCCTCGGGCTTTGACTGGATCCGGGGGAGACAAAAGGTTTCAAATTCGTCATCCTTCACCACGTAGTCCACACAGGACAGGTGGAGTCCTTCTTCATATCCGCCGTAAATGACGGGCATGTCAGCCCGTTCAATGACCACAACTTTATCGGAAACATCGGCAATGGCCCGGTTGTGCCCGGAAGTCAGCCCGAAATTGAAAAAACCTTTGTTGTCCATGGGGGCGGTCACGACGAAAAAATAATCAAAATGGAGACTCTGACGGTAGATTCCGGGGGCAGCATGCCAGCTTTCAGGAATATACACCCCCACGCCCCGCTGTTTGGACAGCGGCCTGACATGGCCGAGAAGAAAACCGGAGTACCAGTTAAAGGCACGGCCTTCCGGGTCTACCTGGCAGAAATCATAGTTGGCCGTATCAACATAAGTCTGGACCAGAACATCTGTGAGTTCATGGGCCCGCTGGGCCAGGTATTTGCCGATAATGGTCGCCACGTTGGCTGCGCCGCCGAGATGGATGGATTGACCGGACTCAACCATGGCGGCCGCTTCTTGTGCTGAGATTTTTTTGGACGCGTAGTCCTGAGATAATCTGTTCCCCATTTTTTACTGATCCCTCTTGTTTTTTTGCTTTATTTTCCCTGAAATACCGGCTTCCTTTTTTCGAGAAAAGCACTGAACCCTTCGTTTCTGTCTTCCGAATCCCGTACCAATGCACTGCCTTGAGCCTCTTTTTCCAGTCCGGGATCAAGTCCCTGGTACAGGCCTGCGCTCATGGCCTCCAGAACACATCCCACGGCGATGGGGGGGCGGGCAGCCAGTTCCCGGGCCAGTTTCCGGACCGTTTCAAGAAGGGCTTCAGATGGCACCAACCGGTCCACCAGTCCGACATCCCGGGCCGCCTTTGGATCCAGAAGGCGGCTGAACAGTATCATGTCCAGGGCCTTAGCCCGTCCCACTATCCGCGGCAGACGCTGGGTGCCTCCCCAGCCGGGAATAATGCCGAGATTCAATTCGGTCAGCCCCAGTTTGATTCCGGGGCTGTCGGCGGCAATTCGGAAATGACAGCAAAGAGAGAGTTCAAGCCCGCCCCCCAAAGCGTGCCCGTTAATGGCTGCGATGGTGGGCTTCTTTATGGTGTCCAGCTTTTTCCACAGCTCTCTGCCCATGGAACTGGTGGTCGCCGCGTTGGCTGCATCGCTGACGTCAAAGCCTGCCGAAAAGCATTTAGAGGCGCCGCCGGTCAGGATTAGCACCCGGACCTGGTGATCCTTACCGGCCATATCCAGAACTTGTCCGAATTCGGTCATTGTCGCCAGATTCCAGGCATTGGCCGGTGGATGGTTCAAGGTAATGATGCCGATATGATCCTCGACCTGGTAGTCAATGTTATTAAACGTCATCTGGTCTCCTGAGTATAGGGTTTCGCTTATTTGATGATTTGATCTGCAAGGGTTTCTTTCACAGCCCGGGGTCCGCCTGAAAGAAGTTCAAGCATTTTGGCGTCCCGGTAATAGGCTTCAATTTCATATTCCCGGATATACCCGTAGCCCCCGAACAATTGGAGGGCCTCGTCACAGACCTCTACCGCGGCCCGGCCTGCGGCCAGCCTGGCCATGGCGCAATTTTTTACTTTGTTTTTTCCCGTATCCAGTGCAACGGCAGCCCTGCGGACCAGAAGCCGTGCCATGTCAATTTGGGTGGCCATGGCAGCCAGTTTATGCCGGGTGATCTGGAATTGCACCAGTTTTTTCCCAAACTGCTGCCGCTGTTTTACGTGGACAAGGGCCCGGTCAAAGGCACCCTGGGCCGTGCCTACGAGAAGGGATGACAGACCCAGTGAACAAGCGACCACAAGGTCTTCAATCTTATTTTTTTCCCCCTTTCCTGTGTCGATCATGTTGGTCTCCGGAATACGGACCTTGTCAAAAAAGACCCGGGATATAGGGACCAGGGAGAGTCCCAGACCTTTGCCCGGGTCTTTGAGTTCCACCCCCTTTGTCCCTGCCGGTACCAGAAAAAAACGGGTTTCCCTGGGTTCAGCACCGGTATCACAGGGCACCAGAAAAAGGGCGGCCCGGTTTCTGCCGTTGACCACCAGGGACCGGGTGCCGGTGATGATCCAGTCCCGGCCTTCCCTGACCGCTCGTATTTTCTTTTGGGCACCCATATTCTCCAGAATCTTATCTTCAAAGACCGGAGCCGACAGAATTTCACCTCTGGCGATCCCGGGGAGCCAGGTCTTTTTTTGTTCATCGCTGCCGTAAAAGAGGAGAAGATCTGCCCCGTATCCGGTCAAGGTTAGGCCGGCCCCCAGTGTGGAATGGCCCTTTGCCAGTTCCTCGGCAATAATCGCCTGTTCCTGGTAGCCAAGACCTTCACCGTCAAAGCGTTCCGGAATCTGGATTCCTATAAAACCCAAATCTGCGGCCTTTGATAGGATTTTTTCGGGAAAAGTCCTGGTTTCGACCAGTTCATCGATGACCTCTTTTTTGAACTCCCCTTTGACAAAATCCCGTACGGCTTTCCGGATCTGTTTTTGCTCCTGTGTCAGCTTCACTATTTTTCTCCCTGGGCGAAGTTGAGCGTTCGCCAGCGATTCCAGAATTTGTGTTACTTTTTTAAAAGATTTCTAGCAATGATATTCCTCTGGATCTCCGAAGTTCCTTCGTAGATCCGGTACAGGCGAACATCCCGGAAAAACATTTCAAAACGGGAAGATGTCAGGGCGCCATCCAGGGCAAACACCTCCATGGCTTTTTCCGTCACAAAACTTGCCGTCTCCGTGCAAAATACTTTTACCATGGAGGCCTGGGTGGTAATGTCCCCGCCTTTGTCCCGCATCGACGCAGCATGGTAGAGCATCTGTCTTGCCGCATAAATCCGGGTGGCCATGTCTGCCAGTGCGAATTGAACCGCCTGGTCCGGGACAGCCCCCAACGCCTTCACCCGGGAAAGGCAGATTTCCAGGACTTTCTGGGAGGCACCCAGGGCACAGGCGCCCATGGAAAGCCGCCCTTTATCCAGGACACGCATGGCCGTGCCAAAACCCAGACCCACCTGCGCCATCCCGCCGATGACGTTTTCCGCCGGAATCCGGCAATCCTTGAACACCACCTCGTGGGTATGTGAGCCCTTGAGCCCCATCTTGATGTCGGGAGGGCCGATATGGAGGCCCGGCCGCTCCTTTTCCACCACAAAGGCCGTGACCCCGCCCCTGGCCCTTTTTTCCGGATCCGTGACCGCCAGGACCGTGAACAGATCCGCTTCACCGGCATTGGTGATAAACAGCTTGGAACCATTCAGAATCCAGTGATCCCCTTCAAGCACTGCAGCGGTTCGGATGGCGGCAGCATCGGAACCGGCATCCGCTTCTGTCAGGGCAAAAGCCGTGGTCTGCCTGCCTCTGGCGATACCGGGCAGGTATTTCTTTTTCTGGGCGTCTGTCCCATCATAAAGAATCCCCATGGAACCGATGCCGTTGCTGGTACCGATTCGGGATCGAATGCAGGCATTGGTCTTGGTAATTTCTTCATAAATCATGATCTCTTCAAGGGTACTCAGACCCAGCCCCCCGTACTCTTTTGGGATGGACAGGCCGAACAGGCCCAGGTCCCGCATCCGGTCCACGATGTTTTCCGGGATTTCCGCCCGGATCTCCATGTCCAGGGACAGGGGTTCCAGTTCTGTTTCCACAAACTTGCGGATTCGGTTCTGAAAATCTTCAAAGCACTGAGGGTTTGACATTGCCATTCCTCTTTTTGTTTAACGGATCAGATTTTCCCAGATCATGGCGTAGCCCTGGCCCCGGCCTACACACATGGTGGTCAGGCCGTATCTGGCACCCGGGTTTTCCTTGAACAATCCCTTCATAAAGGCAATGAGCCGGGGGCCGGAAGAGGCCAGGGGATGCCCAAAGGCGATGGCGCCGCCCCAGATATTCACCCGGGGGTCATCCGGTTTCAGCCCCAACCGGTCCAGATCATACAGGGCCTGGACCGCAAAGGCTTCGTTCACCTCGATGATGTCCATATCTTCCATGGTCAGCCCGGCCTTTTTCAATGCCTTGAGGGTGGCAGGTACAGGTGCCACCCCCATGATCCTGGGATCGACACCGGCCACAGCCGTGGAGACCCAGCGCATGGCAGGTGTCATGCCCAGCTCTTTGGCTTTTTTGCCGCTCATCAGGAGGGTCGCACTGGCACCGTCATTAAGCCCCGATGCATTTCCGGCGGTTACCCGGCCGTTTTCCCTGAAGGGGGTTTTCAGCTTGGCCAGGCTTTCCACTGTGGTGCCGGGCCTGGGATGCTGGTCTGTGTCTGCAAGCAGTGTTGATCCATCGTTGAGTTCCACCTCAATGGGGATGATCATGTCAGTCATTTTTCCGGCTGCCATGGCCTTGTGCGCTTTTTCCTGGCAGGCGGCCGCATAGGTGTCGGCCATGGTCCGGGTCAGCTCCGGGCAGAGGTCATGGATGTTTTCAGCGGTCATGCCCATATTAAAGGCAGAGGCGTCGCCCATGACCTTTTCGGCCCTGGGGTGGGAATCCCGCATATATCCCATGGGCAGATGCCCCATGTGCTCCACGCCTCCGGCCACCAGACAGTCAGCCATGCCGCTGGCAATATAGGAAACCCCGAAACCCACGGCACTCAGGCCGCCGGCACACATCCGGTCCACCGAGCAGCCGGGCACTTCCCAACCCCAGTCCGCCAGCATGGAAATCATCCGGCCGATGGTGCCGCCCTGTTCTCCGATCTGGTTGGTAACTCCCCAGATGACATCTTCCACCATGGCCGGGGAAACTGCCATATTTCTCTCCATGAGCCCTTTTAATACGGCAACACAAAGATCTTCGGCCCGGGTTTTCCAGAAGATTCCTTTTTCACCGGCCCTGCCAAAGGCAGTCCGGACCGCATCCATTACCAATACGTCACTGTCTTTAATATCCACGATACGCCCTTTCCAAGCTGTCAGTTTTTTGTTCTCCAAACAAAGGCTTCATTAAAATGAATGGTTCTGCATCACCAGGATTTCCCTGCCCTGGCGTCGGCAAATATCAATGGTTGCCAAGGTGTGGGGCAGAGTAATGTCGGTGTAATAGGTGGCCTGAAGTACTTTGGCCCTGTAAAAGTCCCATTTTTTTCCTTTTTTCTCACTGGACGGATAGGCAACGACGGCCATGTTCAGCAGGGACCAGACCATGGTAATATCGGCAAAGGCCGTCAGGGCCGGATAGGTGTATGAAGCCCATTGCTGAGGATCATTGGCCTTTTGTTTGAGCATCTCCTGGGCGGTTGACCAAAGTTTGGCAGCTGCCGCTTCGAGGGCCTGAACCTGTTCCGCCAGTTCGGGATGAGAATCATGGGCGGCGCAGAATTTTTCGATCTCTTTTTGGAAGGCCTTGAAAGGGGCCCCGTCTCTGATCTGCATTTTTCTGCCCAGAAGATCCATGGCCTGGATCCCGTTGGTCCCTTCGTAAAGGGACATGATTTTAGCATCCCGCAGGTATTGCTCCAAGGGAAAATCCTTGCAGAAACCGTAGCCCCCCAAGCACTGGATGGCGGTTTCACATACCCTGAATCCCATATCGGAACAATGTGCCTTGATGATGGGGGTCAAAAAATCCACCAGGCCGGCCTGGTGATCCTTTTCAGGTCCTTCAGGCAGCTGATCTGCCAGATCGGCCCTGAAGGCAGCCGTATAGATCATGGCTCTCATGCCGTCCACCGCCGCCTTCATCCAGAGAAGATTCCGGCGGATGTCCGGATGTTCAATGATGGGGGTGTCCCCGGAGGTCTGCCCGGAAATATCCCGGCCCTGGACCCTGCTTTTTGTATATTCCAGGGCGTTCTGATAGGCAGTGGACGCCAAGGTCATGCCCGAGACGCCGGTATTGATCCGGGCCTGGTTCATCATCTGGAACATGTGGGTGAGGCCCCGATTCTCCTGGCCGCACAGATATCCGATGCAGGCATCCTCGGAGCCGAAATGGAGAACCGCTGTGGGAGAGGCATGCAGCCCCAGCTTTTTTTCCACATTGCCGCAGCGCACATCATTGGACTCTCCCAGGGAACCATCCGGATTAACCCGGATCTTGGGCACGACAAAAAGGGAGATGCCTTTGATTCCTTCGGGCGCTCCCTGGATCCGGGCCAGAACCAGGTGTACAATATTTTCCGTAAGATCATGCTCTCCCCAGGAAATAAAAATCTTGGTTCCGCTTATTTTATAGTGGTCTCCTTCCTTGACCGCCGTGGTGGTCAGAGCGGCAAGGTTCGATCCTGCATCCGCCTCGGTCAGGCACATGGTCCCGGACCAGGTGCCGTTATACATCTTGGGAACAAAGCGTTCCTTGAGCTCATCTGAACCAAAGCTTTCAATCAGATGCGCTGCCCCGTGGGTAAGACTGGGGGCCATGTTAAAGGACTGGCAAGCCCCGTACATCAGGTCATTGACAATGATTCTCATCATTCCGGGAAACCCCTGGCCCCCGAACTTTGGACTCCTTGCCGCCGCAGTCCAGCCATCCCTGCCGTACTGCTCAAAGGCCTTTTTAAACTCCGGGGGATTGCTCACCCGCCCGTTGTCAAAAATGACCCCCCATTCCTCGCCGATTTCGTTCAGGGGGGACAGTACGCCTTTTGCGAAACTGATGGCCTCTGTAACCAGCATATCCAGCGTTTTTTCGTTCAAATCACCATATTTTTCAAATTCACAGAGCTGCCCGTAATTAAGATATTCTTTTAAGATGAAGAAAAGATCTTTCTGATTAATTTTAAAATGACTCATACTCACCTATCTTCCTTTCTTTCAGAGCCTGGGCGTGTCAATTACCCATTGATGCATTGATGAAACCACTTTTGCCGACGATGTAATTGGTTATTAGCAACTTGCTTGCCAGCTCTCTGTCAGCGGCCCGGGCTGTCGCCGGGGTGGAATGAATATGAATAATGATTACGGTATGTTGAACTAAATGAGAATTTATTAATCACTGGCTGCTCATATCGGGGATGGCCCTGATCATACAAATGATTATCAGGGAAAATGAATAAAATTATATTCAAAACAGCAAAAGGAATTATCTAAGGCTATAAAATAAAATAACAATTCACAGAATGTATAATATTCTATCAACGAATAATAATCTAATCACGGATGGAAATTAATCGCCGCTTTGTTCCAGACCTGCCGGGATAACTCTGTTGATGGGGGTCTGCACCAAATGGACCAGGTCCGTTTGTGCTGACGTTGAAATCCATTGTATCGTCTTTCTTGACACGACAAGCAGGGTCTGTTGTTCTAATCCGGAACCGGTGCTGTGGCGTCTCACGCCTTTGATGAGTTTTATTTTGCATAACCGGACGAAATTTAAACAGAATTCCTTTACCGATCATTAAGGTGAAACAAACGCGGTTCGTTCGGTAAACTGCGGATATCCCGCCAGGGTGTTGAACAGATAATGCCCGTAATCCAGATTGGATTTCCGGGCCACACAATACTTGATATCCAGAAGCGGATACGCCCACACCCCGTGCAGAATCTTGATCTGGGCCTGCTCCCAGAGCCGGATCTGTGTTTTGGGGTCCACTTCCTGGACCGCCGTGTCCAGCAGATCGTCCACCGCGTTACAGTGGGAAAAGTTAGTATACGCACTGCTGCCGGAATAAACAACGGCATCGGAATGAAAAAATCCCCGCAGATAGGTGTCTGCGTTGGGTCTGAGCGTGAAATACAGAACAATGGGATTCAGGTTTTTCCGGATTATCTGATGATACTCCGAGTGGGTGACGATTTTCAGATCCGCGAAAATACCGATCTCTTTCAAAGAACGCTGCAGAATCTCATAGGCGGTTTTAAACAGTCGCTTTTCAGACACATACAGGGTCATGTCAAAGCCGTTTTCAAATCCGGCTTCCGCCAGCAGCTGTCTGGCCTTTTCAATATTTTTTTTAAAATTCAGACCCAGGGCCTTGATTTTTTCATTAGACAATCCTCCGGGCATAAATGCCGGGCTCATGGGCGCCATGACCGGTGACACCAGTTTCGGACTGGATGCCGCCAGAAAATCGTTCCGGTCCAGCGCATGGGCGATGGCCTGCCTGACCCGGACATCCTTCATATGCCGGACGGAGGTATTGAAATGGAACAGGCCGGTGAAGCCCGGGCCGAACACATCCACCACCGACTCCGGCACCTGGTCCATCTGTTCGATCCAGCCGGGGTCTCCCACCCCGAGAATCAGATCCATGTCACCGTTCCGGAACGCCGCCTCCCGGGAGTCGTTGTCCGGAATGAAGTGCATTTCCACACCCGCCAGTTTCGGAGTGCCCCGAAAATATCCGGCATGGGCGCTTAAAACCAGCTTTTTGTCCGGCAGAAACTGTTCGAACATGAACGGCCCGGTTCCCACGGGATGCGAGATGAAGCCCTCATATCCCCCGGCCTGAACCGCTTTTTCACTCACAATATGTCCGCCCCGGTGATTGGCGATCAACGGCAGAAAAAACAGGGGAGACACCGGCTTTTCCAGAATTATTTCCAGGGTATGGGCATCGATCTTCTCGAAGGTCATGCCGGCGTATTCCCCGGTCATGGTGCTGAACTCCGGTTCTGCCAGTTTTTTCAGGGAAAAGATGACGTCATCCGCGGTCAGTTCATAGGCGGGATTGAACGGTCCCGGATGAAACAAAACCCCTTTTTTCAGATGAACCGTCCAGACCTGACGTCCGTTTCGCAATTCATAGGAGGGAATGGATTCCGCGATGTCCGGTTCCAGCCGGGCCAGGTCCCCCGGCGCATACCGGATCAGGCAGTTGAACACCAGGTCCGCATAGGTGTAATCCTGGGACCCTCTCAGCAAATGGGGATCCAGACTGCCCAGGCTGGTGGTGTGAACCGCGAATTTCAATACCCGGCCGGGCAGGGCGTCCGCCCCCGCCCGTTCCGTCGTCAGCATCACACACAAAACAGCCGTCAATCCCAGAAATCTCAGAAAATTCCCCACCCCTTGTTTCACATTATATCTCCCCCTTTTTCATCCGGCCTGCTATTTATACGAATCAAAAAAGGGCACGTCAAGGGAAAATACGAGGGTCCGGTCCGGCGCTATATCGGCGTATTGGGAATCAAATCCCAGATACCGCAGGGGCACGCCCCTTTGCAGAACCCGCACCCGATGCATTTATCGGCATCCACCCGGTATTCAAACCCCTGACCTTCCAGGTCATTTCGATGAATGGCCCCTTCCGGGCAGACGGCCACACAGATGCCGCAGTCCCGGCATTTTCCGCAGGAGGCACACGCTTCACCGCAGGCCGCCAGATCCGCCGGCACGTTGACCGGGTCATAATAGGCCAGATGGATCCGGGATTTGTCCACCACCGGCTGCGGTACCGTCTCCTGGACGTCGTTTCCCGAAGCGATCTGATGAATGACCCGGGCCGCGCGTTTTCCCGCACCGATGGCGTCGGTGATGAGGCCCGGCGCCACCACATCGCCGATGGCAAACACTTTGGGATCCGAGGTCCGGTTGAACCGGTCCACGGTCACGAACCCCTTGTCCACGGCCAGATGGGATTTGATGAAATCCAGGTCCGGCACATCGCCGATGGCCACCACCACGGTATCCGCCGGCAGGAGATCCCCGTTTTCCAGCATCACCCCCTGGTCCGTGATTTCCCTGGTAAACACGGGCCACTTAAATGTTGCCCCGCATTTCTCCGCATCCTCCCGTTCCCTGCCGAACGCCGCGGGCCGCTGAACATCGATCAGGGTGATCTCTTTCGCGCCCAGGCGGTGGGCCTCGGTGGCCACGTCACATCCCACATTGCCCGCACCGATGATGACCACCTGTCTGCCGGGACGGATGTTTCCCGCCTTGGCCTGTGAAAGAAACTCATTGGCAGAGACGGCCCGCTCGATGCCGGGTACCGGCAGGCTCCGGGGTTTTTTCGCTCCGGCCGCCACAATGATGAAATCATAGTCATCCCTGATTTTGACAAACGTGCCGGCATCGATGGCCTGTTCCAGACGAATATCGGGAATCAGTTCCCTGATCCGGTCCAGTTCGGTTTTCAGGGTCTGTTCCGGAATCCGGGATCCCGGAATCACCGAAGCGATCTTGCCGCCGATGTCCGAACCCGTGTCGAACACGGTCACGGCATGGCCTTTGAGGGTCAGATGCCAGGCCGCGGACAACCCTCCGGGGCCGGCACCGATCACCGCCATTTTTCTGCCGGTGGCTTCTTCCGGCTCAGGCAAAGGCACATGCTCCCCGGCCCGGCCCAGATCCCGGACATTCACCGGGCGCATGCCTTCCTGGTGCCGGGTGCACGCCGCCATGCAGGGGCTGGGGCACAGGTACCCGCACACCGTGGCCGGAAACGGGGTATGGGCCAGGCCCATGGCAATGGCTTCATCCACGTTGTCGGCCCTCACCATATACCAGCGGTCCTGGACCGGAATCCCCGTGGGACAGGCCGCCTGGCACGGGGAAAGATATCGTCCCTGCTCCCACACCGGGACATACCGCCGCAGGTCCCCTTTGGTGATCACCGGTATCGTGCCCGGCGATATCTCCTGAAGATCCCCGATGAGCCCGCCGGCGCCCAGTTCCCGGTCCCAGACCTGTCTTCTGAAACTGCCCATGTCCAGCCGGTCCGGGCTGTCCGCCTTTTCATGGGGGGACTTGGCGGTGAGCAGCATCCAGTCCGGACGAACCGTCAAACCGGCCAGCAGGTCCATGCGCCCGGTTTTTTTCAGAAAGCGCTCCAGTCCGGTTTCCAGCCACTGCCAGTCCTCATCGGTCACCGGTACCTGCTTGGCGTCTTTTTCACTGAACCCTTTCGCATTTCCCCGGACAAACACCTTGCCCCCCACCATGCCCACCAGGGGCCGGTATCCCAGCACCGGGTCTCCGGACCGGCTTTCGTACCCGCACACCACGGCAATGCCGCCGGCCATGAATTCGCCGAAATAATCGCCTGCCGTGCCCAGGACCCACAGCTCCGGGGGATCGAAACGGGGATTGTGCTTGGTCATGGTCATGCCCCGGGCCCCGATGCTGCCGCCCACAAACACCCGGCCCTGGGCCGCCCCGTTCATCACCCCGTTGGAGGCATGGCCGTGAACCACGATCTGTGCCCCGGCATTGAGCCAGCCCAGGTCGTCCGAGGCCGGCCCCATGATTTCGATACAGGTATTGGCCGTCCCCAGGGACCCGGCCCGCTGACCCGAATGACCGATGATGCGGATGTTCACCGCATCCGTGCCCGCGTCCCACAACCGTCCGCCGATGCCGTGCTGGCCGAACGCCTCGATCTCCAGGTTCCGGTGGCCGCCCCGGATCTGCTGGTGGATGATCTCTTCCAGGACCCTGGAAGGGATCCGTTTTTCTTCTCTTTTGCCGGGAATATAGATGAAATCGTCGTGTGTCATAACCCTTTTCCTTACACTACATACTTGATGCTCAGCCGCTCTGCAGCGGCAATATCGTCAATACCCAGGGCGTCGGACATGCCGATGGGCAGGGAGGTGGACCGGCCCAGGGGTGCCACGATCTTTTTGAGTTCCGTGTCAAAGGACACGAACAGGTCCACGATCCGGCGGGCCACATCCTCGGGATCCAGGCGGCGGTACAGCCGGGGGTCCTGGGAGGTGATGCCCTTGGGGCAGATGCCCACGTTGCACACATTGCACCGGTCCTCTTCGGTTCCCACGCACCCGGCAGCCGCCTGCATCACATACTTGCCGATCTGGACCCCGGAGGCCCCCAGCATGATCAGGGCCGCGGCATTGGCGGCCAGGTTTCCGTTCTTGCCGATGCCGCCCCCGGCAAACAACGGAATTTCGTTCTGTTTGCCGATCTTGATCAGGTTCAGGTAATTGTCTCTGATACAGCTGGCAATGGGATGGCCCATGTGATCCATGGACACGGTATAGGCCGCGCCCGTGCCCCCGTCTTCGCCGTCAATGGCCAGTCCCGAGGCATAGTCGTTGCGGGTCAGGTTGTTGAGCACGGCCAGGGAGGTGGAGGATGCGGAAATCTTGGGATACACCGGCACCCGGAACCCCCAGGCCATGGACATGGACAGGATCATCTTGGCCACGGACTCCTCGATGGAATACTGGGTCTGGTGGGTGGGGGGGCTCGGCAGGCTGACCCCGGCGGGGACCCCGCGGATGGCGGCGATCAGTTTGTTGACCTTGTGCCACATCAAGAGTCCCCCGTCCCCGGGTTTGGCGCCCTGGCCGTACTTGATCTCGATGGCGCAGGGATCTTCCTTCATATGCGGGATGGCATGGATGATTTCGTCCCACCCGAAATAGCCGGAGGCGATCTGCAGAATCACATATTTGAGAAACCGGGACCGCAGCAGCCGGGGCGGACAACCGCCTTCGCCCGTGCACATGCGCACCGGCATGTTCATCTCCTCGTTCAGGTACGCCACGCCCATCTGCAGCCCCTCCCACATAGTGGGGGACAGGGCACCGAAGGACATGCCGCCGATGATCAGTGGATAAATTTCGCGCACCGGCGGAATCCACCCCTTTTCCTTGAGGCGCTTCATGTTCTCCCTGGGAGACAGGACCCGGCCCAGCAGGGTCCGCATTTCGAATTCATGACGCCCGGCATCCAGGGCCGGGTCCGTGAGCATGGAGATCCGGGTGAACTTGATCCGGTCCAGAACCGATCCGGCCGCGTTCCGGCGCCCACCCCGGCGGCGGGGCACCCCCTGCTGGTTGATGTGGAACTTCATCCGGTCCAGACCCGGGTTTTTCCGGGGATGAATGGCATCATTGGGACACACCAGGGTACACATGGCACACCCGATGCAGGCATGGGGCACATCGGTTCGCTGCCGGATCCCGTAAAACACGTCCTGTTCCGTGATCTGCTCCGCCTGTCTGCGGATGCTGGTTTTCAGGGTCCGTTTTCTGAAAACGCCCAGTTCGATGGCCCGGACCGGACACACGGCCGTGCACTGGCCGCACAGGGTGCAGCGGTCATTGCTGTATTTCACCTGCCAGGGCAGGTCATTGAGGCTTAGAGCGGAAGGTTCAAGGCTTCGGTTTGACGACATATGGTTACCTCCTGACGGTCAGGACCGACAATGGCTGTGTCTAGATGCATGGGTTGAATATCCCTGGATTTATCCCGGTCCGGAATCACGGCGTCCAGGCCGCAGATTTCCGAGGAGAACCCGTAAAGGCCGGGTTTGCCTCCCACCACGCCGGGCCGCAGTTTCTTGCGGTCCTGGACCATGAACAGGGAACGGTCCGGCAGGGTCCCGATGACGCAGTTGGGCCCGTCAATGATCAGCGCCCGGCACGTGCGTTTCAGGTGCGACAGAAATCCGGCGTCGGGATGAACCGCAAGGTCATTGTCCTGAAGCGGGGTGATCACATGCTTGTACGCATCGATCCCCAGGCCGAGTTCCTCCAGGGAATAATGCAGGATATGGGCAAACACCTCGGAGTCGGACTGATATCCGGTGTAGGCGGCAATCCCCCGGGAGGTGAGAAAGTCCTTGATGGGAATGAAGGCCGTGTTTTCGCCGTTGGTCATGGTGCTGTAACCCTTGATGAAAAAAGGATGACACGCATACAGGTCAATGGCGTAATTGGTGTTCTGCCGCCCCTGGGCCATGATGATCCGGGCCTTGAGTTCCTTTCTGTCCAGTCCGAGATACTTTGCCAGCAGCAGGGGATCTCCGATCTCCTTGATCGTGATGGTGTCCGGCCAGAAGGAAAACACGATCATGTCCTGTTTTTCCCTTCCCATTTCGCGGATCTTGAGCCGGATACCGGACAACCTGGAGGCCATCTCTTCCTTGCTCAGATTGTCCCAGTCTTCGGGAAGTTCATAGGCCCGGATCAGATACAGGTCCCTTCGGGGAATGCCTTCCACCGGTTTTTTGGGCACCTTCAACGAAATTTTGTATTTGGTGAGAAAGCCCAGGTCCATCATGAACAGGTCCAGGCGCCGGATCCCTTCTTCGCTGAAAATGCCCGACAGAATCGGAGCGTCTTTCATCTCCTCGAACGGCCCGCCCAGGTCCTGGAGCAGCAGCCCCATGCCGGACCCGTCATGGCCTTCCTTCATCACATCCAGGGCCTTGATGGCCAGCATGGGGGACACCGGATCACGGCTGGTGAGAGCGAATAAACGACACATGCGTTACATCTCCTTACATCCTAAACATTGCAGCGGCCCGGCCCTGCAACAGACCGTGTTTTCACCGCGAATTCTGGAGAAAAGGGGGAATTCACCGATTTCCAGGAATTTCAATCTAAAGAGATTCGAGAACCGTGTCAATCATTTTTTTTTGAAAATTTTTTAAAATGATGAAAAAAATGAACAAAAGACATAAAAAGAAAACTTTCTGCGCATAATGTTTGGATCATGGCCAGATAAAAAGAAATTTCATTTTTGTACTTCTGTACCGGTTCGTCGCCACGGACCGTCCGCCCCATGAGCCATGCCCTTTTTCCTGAATCAAAACAAAAGGCATGGCTCAGCCATCCGGCTCCGCGAACCAGATCCTTCTCCTATACCGCGGACTCGGTTTTCATGGCCTGGTAGTAATCGTTCACCTGGATTTCCCGGGTCTGTTTGCGATACCAGCCGTCAAACAGAATCAGGCCCTGGAGCCCGTCCAGGGAGGTATAGTTTTTAATGGTCTGACCCTGCATGGCCGCCGTGGTGGGATCATACACCCGGAAAAGGGCCGTCCCGTCCTTTGGCAGGTCGGTAACCATTTTGAGCTGCCATACCCAGTCCGGGTCATACTGCAGGGTCACCACCAGGTATTTTCCCAGATCCGATGTCAGTTCTCTGGGTTTGGGCAGGGGATCCGTGCCGGTTTTTTTCCAGAATTTCCAGTTCATTGGCCACCTCTTTCTATGGATTGGGGATAAAGTTTTTCATTTCCAGACAAATGCAAACAAACAGCATAAACCGTACCACTGGAAACCGGATGAACCGACCGGAGTTTTGGTTTTCATGCACGCTCCTGCACAGGGCCGCCCCGGGGAGAAGGTTTGCTGCCGGCCTGGAATCCCTGTCGGGCTCCGACAGTCCGGCAGCAAACCTTCTCCCCGGGGCTCGGCTGTACAGATGGAAATCGAGAACCGCTAACCCTGATGCCGTCAAAACCTGATGCCTGGCATCGTTTTCCCAAAACAGGCTCGCTAAAAACCGGAGCTCAAATAAGACATGTCATGTCTGAATTAAAGAGAAAACAGACCCTTTTGGTCTGAGAGATGCCCGGTTCAGGTGACGGCACTCAACGGGCGTTCCGGCCAAAGGGAATGTTGAGTTTTTTCATTCGTTTGCGCAGGGTGGAGGGGTGCACCGCCAGGATCCGGGCCGCGCCGTTCTCCCCTTCCACCCGGCCCCGGCACTGGGAAAGGACCGTTCGGATATGAGCGGCCATCACCTGATCCAGGGTTCTGGCGGAAAAGTCCTTTCTGTCTGTTTCAAAAACCGGATCCCGGGGCAGGGATGCCCGGGAGTTATCAATTTCACTGAAATTCAGCTGTCCTGACCGGTTCAGGATCATGGAGCGTTCCACGGCATTTTCCAGTTCCCGGATATTGCCCGGCCAATGGTAGCTTAGAAGCCGGTCCATGACCGGTTCAGGCACGGTGGGGATCTGGTGCCGCTTCATCTCCCGGGCTTTTTTGACGATAAAATGCCGGACCAGGTCCGGAATATCCGACTTGCGGTCCCTAAGCGGCGGAATTTCGATGGGAAACACCTGGAGCCGGAAAAACAGGTCCGGCCGGAACTGCTGTCTGGCCATCATCTTTTCCAGGTTCCGGTGGGTGGCGGCGATGACCCGGATGTTCACACCGATGGTTTCCGTGCCTCCCACCCGGTCGATCTCCTTTTCCTGGAGCACCCGCAGCAGACGGATCTGGGCTTCGGCGGGCAGTTCTCCGATCTCATCCAGAAACAGGGTCCCGCCCTGGGCCCGTTCGATGCGGCCCCGTTTCCGGGAGACCGCACCGGTGAACGCACCTTTTTCATACCCGAACAGTTCACTGTCCAGAAGCGATGCCGGAATGGCACCGCAATTGACCCGGATAAACGGGCCGTCCCTGCGGAGGGACAAATTGTGGATGGCATTGGCGACCACCTCCTTGCCGGTGCCGGTTTCTCCCAGCAGCAGCACCGGGCTTTCCAGGGGCGCCACCCGGCGAACCCGGTCCATCACCTGGCTGAGGCCCCGGCCGGCCCCCACCACCTTTTCTCCGGTCATCCGGTGCAGCTCATCCTGAAAATACCGGTTGTCGTCCGCCAGCAGTTCCTTGAGGTTTTTCAATTCCCGGAACCGCAGGCTGTTGGTCAGGGCGATGGCGCAGGGCCTGGCCAGCAGGCTGAGCAGGTGGACCTGGGACGGGGTGAATTTTTGATGGCCGTCATTGAACACACTGAAAATCCCCAGCATGGTTTTTTCCAGCACCAGGTCCATGACCACGGCGGACAGATCCCAGGCCCGGAGCCGGTCCGCCACCGGGCCGGTCACCGGGTCATCCCCGAGCCGGTCGATCACCCGGATCCGTTCCAGGCGGTGGGTTTCCACCTGGCGACGCCCCTGTCTGGACAGCGGAATCCGGGTGGACACGGCCCGGCCGGACCGGGGAGTGGCATGGGCCACCATTTCCACCACGCCCGTCTCCGGATGATACACCTGAAATCCCATCTGGCCGGCGGGCATGAACCGCCTCACATACACCAGGCACTGGTGCAAAGCCCGCTCCAGATCCAGGCTGGAACACAACCTCAGGGTGGCTTGTTTGAAAAAATCCTTTTCATCCACCCACACCCTGTTTTTCAGTTCTGATTCTCTCTCATTCACGGCAGCCTCCAGATTTTTCTGTTCCATTTGGCAGTTTACCCCACAACTACTAAATAAGACAGATTTTTCTTTTCCATGGGACGGAAAATCCGGAACCCAACGATATCTATTTAATATAACTAATTGAAATTAATTAATTTTTTAAGTCAGGCACAATTCCTGCTGTGTCTTCTCTGACAACTTTACTGAAAAGCTGTTGACATCAACCTGCAACAAGAGGAGACATGACATGGAAATCAAGAAAATCTGCGTCCTGGGGGCCGGCATCATGGGCGCCGGCATTGCCCAGGTCAGTGCCCAAGCCGGATTTGACGTATCTATCCGGGACATGGAAGACCGGTTTGTGGAAAACGGACTGGCCACCATCAAGTCCAATCTGAACCGGGCCGTGTCCAAGGGAAAACTGCAACAGGTGGAGACCGATGCGGTCCTGGGCCGGATCACCGGCACCACAGACCTGGCAGAAGCCGCCGCTGAGGCGGACCTGGTCATCGAGGCCATCATCGAGGTGATGGATATCAAAAGGCAGGTGTTCCAGGAACTGGACAACATCTGTAAAAAAGACACCCTGATCGCCACCAACACCTCCGGCCTGTCCATCACGGAAATGGCGGCGGTCACCCAGCGGGCCGACAGGGTGATCGGCATGCATTTTTTCAATCCCGTCCCGGTGATGAAGCTGGTGGAGCTGATCCGGGGATTCACCACCTCCGACGATACCCTGAACATGGCCTGGGAATATGTTGAAAAGATCGGCAAAACCCCCATCGAGGTCAAGGAAGCCCCGGGATTTGCCGTGAACCGGATCCTGGTACCCATGATCAACGAAGCCATTTTTGTTCTGGCCGAAGAGACCGCTTCGGCCGAAGATATCGACAAATCCATGATGCTGGGGGCCAACCACCCCATCGGGCCCCTGGCCCTGGCCGACATGGTGGGCCTGGACACCATCTTGTTCGTGCTGGAAGGGTTTCACCGGGAACTGGGGGAAGACAAGTACCGGCCGGCGCCTTTGCTGCGCAAAATGGTGCGGGCCGGATACCTGGGCCGCAAAAGCGGCAAAGGGTTCTACGACTATACCCGATAGCCCTGGCTGCCGGACCGGATCTTTGTTTCCGGCCCGCAGCCCGTTTCTGTCTTGACTGCATCTTTTACCCATCACCCATCAACGATAAGGAGTCCCTATGGCACAAGTGGTAGCCGACCGCCGGGATATCGATTTTGTCCTTCACGAACAACTGGATGTGGCCCAGCTGAGCCGGCATGATCAATTTGCGGAATTCACCGGAAAGACCATCGATCTGATTGTTTCCGAAGCCCGGAACCTGGCCGTTAAAGAACTGCTTCCCTGTCACCGGGAAGCGGATGAACAGGGCTGCACCTTTGAAAACGGCAAGGTGAGCGTGCCCAAAGCGTTCCACCGGGTCTATGATCTTTTCAGACAGGGAGAGTGGATCGCCATGTGCGATGATCCGGCCTGGGGAGGGCAGGGCATGCCCCGCACCGTGTCAATGGCCGCGGACAACTATTTCAACGGCGCCAACTTTCCCTTCATGCTCCACAACATCCTGGTCCACGGGGCCGGCAAACTGGTGGAGCGGTTCGGCACGGACCGGCAGAAACAGCTGTATCTGAAAAACATGTACACCGGCAGATGGGGCGGCTCCATGCTCCTCACCGAACCCGAAGCCGGCTCCGATGTCGGGGCGTTGACCACCAAAGCCCTGAAAAACCCGGACGGTACCTATTCGATTTCCGGCAGCAAGATTTTCATCTCCTCCGGAGACACCGATCTGGTGGAAAACATCATCCACCCGGTACTGGCCAGAATCGAGGGGGCCCCCGCCGGGACCGCCGGGATCTCGCTGTTCCTGGTGCCCAAGTTCCGGGTGAAGGACGACGGCACGCCAGGTGAATTCAATGACATCGTGTGTACCGGCATCGAGCACAAAATGGGAATCCATGGCAGCCCCACCTGTTCCATGACATTAGGGGGCAAAGGGCAGTGCATCGGCACCCTTTTAGGAGAAGAGAACAAAGGCATGCGGGCCATGTTCGTGATGATGAACGAAGCCCGGCTCCATGTGGGCATGCAGGGGCTTGCGTGTGCCGGGGCATCCTACCTCAATGCGTTGAATTATGCCAGAGAACGGGTCCAGGGAGCGGCCCTGACCGCACCCAAGGGGTCCCCCGGGGTACCCCTCATCCGGCACCCGGACATCCGGCGCATTCTGCTCGTCATGAAAACGGTTTCCGAAGGGATGCGCAGCCTGCTGTTCTACGTGGGATTTCTGGAAGACCGGATCACCGTCAGTGATGATGCCGCGGAAAAAGCCCGGTACCAGGGGCTCATCGACGTGCTCATCCCCGTGGCCAAGGGATATGTCACGGACCGGGCGTTCGAGATCTGTTCCATGGGTCTCCAGGTGTTCGGGGGATACGGGTACACCAGGGAATATCCCCAGGAACAGCTGCTCAGGGACTGCCGGATCACCCAGATCTACGAAGGCACCAACGGCATCCAGGCCATGGACCTTCTGGGCAGAAAACTGTCCCTGGAGCACGGCCGGGCGTTCATGACTCTGGTATCCGAAGTGGAGAACACCATCGTTCAGGCCCGGAAAGACCCGGAACTGGCACCCCTGGCCGATATCGTTCACACCACCCTGACTCATCTGAAAGAGACCGCCGGAAAACTGGCCGGGGACCTGGGGGCCGAAAACATCCAGACCGCGTTCGCCCATGCCCATCCGTTCCTGGATGTGTTCGGCGACACCCTGATGGGATGGATGCTCCTGTGGCGGGCCGTGACCGCAAAACAGAAACTGGCGGGTTCGCTCGGAAAAAAGGACACCGCCTTTTATCATGGCCAGGTCACGGGAGCGAGGTTTTTCATCCGTTCGGTTCTGCCGGTGGCCCAGGCCAGAATGGCGGTGATCCAGGCCGGGGACACCAGTGCCCTGGATATGGCGGAAGCCGGTTTCGGCGCCTGAGAGTTTCGCCGGATATCTCCTCATCTGTGGAAATCAACGCCTCTGCCGGGAAACAGGCATGGGCGGCTCCTTTAACCATCTAAAACCAGAAACAGGAAACAACACCATGAAAGACATCGTGATCGTATCTGCCTGCCGGACCGCCATCGGGGCCTTCGGCGGAACCTTGAAAGACATGAACGGCGCGGCCCTTGCCAGCGTCACCATGAAAGAAGCCATCCGCCGGGCCGGTATCGAACCGGACCTTATCGATGATGTCCGTTACGGCACCTGCGTGGAACACCATGACACCCTGAACACCACCCGGGTAGCGGCGCTCATGGCCGGCATCCCGGACAGTGTGCCGGCGGCCACCGTCAACCGGGTATGCATCTCCGGCATGGAAGCCGTGCTCTCCGGGGCCGCCATGATCCAGGCCGGTATGGCCGAGGTGATCCTGGCCGGCGGGGTGGAACACATGTCCGGCGTTCCCTACACCGTGCCCAAGGCCCGTTGGGGATGCCGGCTCCAGGACACCCAGTTCGTGGACGCCATGATCCATGCCCTGCACTGCGGCTCCTTTGTGCTGCCCTTTGACGACACCACGCCCCTGGACACCACCCGGGCCCCGGCCTCCTTTTTCATGGGCAAACCCTATATCATGGGGCACACGGCCGAATTTGTGGCCCAGCATTTAGGCATCACCAGAGAAGAGATGGACGAAGTGGCCCTGCGCAGTCACAACAACGCGGAACGGGCCACCCAGGACGGGTCTTTTGCCGAGGAGATCGTGCCGGTTGAGGTGCCCCGGCGAAAGAAAGAACCGCTGGTGTTTGACAAGGACGAGCATTTCCGGCCGGGAATGACCCTGGAAAAACTGGCGGCCCTGCCCCCGGCCTTTGTCCCGAAAAACGGCACGGTCACGGCCGGCAACGCATCCGGCATCAACGACGGGGCCGCCGGCATGGTCATCATGTCCGCGGACAAGGCAAAAGAACTGGGACTCACACCGATTGCCCGCATCAAAGCCACGGGCATGGGGGCCTGCCATCCCACGGTCATGGGGCTGTCCCCGGTACCGGCCGTGAAAAACCTCATGGACCGGTCCGGCCTGGCCGTGTCTGATTTTGAACTGATCGAGGTGAACGAGGCGTTCGCGGCCCAGTACCTGGGATGTGAAAAAGAACTGAATCTCAAACGGGAGATCACCAACATCAACGGCTCCGGCATCGGTCTGGGCCATCCGGTGGGCGCCACCGGGGCCAGGATCATGGTCACGCTGATCCACGCCATGAAAAAACGGGGCGACACCCTGGGGCTGGCCACCCTGTGCGGCGGGGGCGGAGTCGCCATGGCCTGCGCCCTGGAAATGATGTGATTTTGATATTCCCTGAAACCTAATCAATCACTTCCGATGTCCCGGGCCCCAGGAAAAACCGGCGGGCCCGGGCATACCCTCTGCCGGAGGCGGTCTTGACCTGATCGATCAGGGCGTAGAGCACCGGCACCACCACCAGGGTCAGCACGGTGGCCACCAGGAGCCCGAAAATCACCACAATGGCCATGGACCGCCACCACTGGCTGGATTCCGACGTCAGGGACACGGCCATGACATGAAAATCATAGGAAATGCCCGTGACCATGGGCAACAGCCCCAGAATAGTGGTGACCGCCGTCAGCATCACCGGCCGCAGCCGGGTGGCGCCGGCGGCGATCACCGCTTCGGTCGGGGCCATGCCCCGGTCCCTGAGCCGGTTGGTGTAGTCGATGAGCACAATGGCGTTGTTCACCACCACCCCGGCCAGGGAGATGATGCCCACCCCGGTCATGATGATGCCGAAGGGCGACGATATCACGGCCAGCCCCCAGAACGCCCCGCCCAGAGACAGAAGCACGGACGTCAGAATGATCAGCGGCTGCACCACGGAATTGAACAGGGTCACCAGGATCAGGAAAATCAGCAGCAGGGCCACCACAAAGGCTTTGGACAGAAACGCCTGGGCATCCTGCTGCTCCTGGTCTTCACCCGTGAACGCATAACTGTAGCCCGCGGGCATTTCCAGCCGGTTGAGCAGTTCCATCACCTGCATGCGGGCCACGGCCCCGGTGGTTTTGGTTTCATCCACACTGGCCTTGACCGTGACCACCCGGCGGTGGTTCTTGCGGACAATGTCCCCGAGCGCCCCTTTGTATTCAATGGATGCCAGCGTGGTCAGGGGCACCAGCTCGCCGGAAGGGCCGGGAATCATGAGCTTGTGCAGGATGTCGGCTCCCTGGCGGTCCGATTTGGCCAGCTTGACCACGATGTCGTACTCTTCATCCCCTTCATAGTACGTGGACACATCCAGACCGTTGTAGGCGATTTTCAGGGCGTTTCCCACCGCCGAGGTGGTCAGGCCGAACAGCGCTGTTTTCTGCCGGTCGATCTTCACCTGAACCGAGGGAAGTCCCCCCTGGTAGTCATCCCTCACATCCGTGACATGGGGCACACGCTCCACCAGTTTCCGGATCTCAGCGGCCAAGCGGCTCAGCACCTCAAACCGGTCCCCGGCAATCTCGATGTTGATGGGAGCTCCGGTGGGCGGGCCCTCTTCCTGCTCTTCCACCGTAATTTTCACCCCGGGAATCTTTGCCACCCGGCGCCGGATCTCCTCCAGGTCCGCCTTGGTGGTGGTTTTCCGATCCTCGAAATCCAGGAACTGGACCCCGATATGATTGGGCAGATTGGACTCGAACACGGAGCTTCCCCCGCTGTTCTGAACCACCCGGGCATAGAGATGTTCGATATTGTTGATGTCGGAAGGCGCGGCAAATTCCCGTTATTGAGCGGTTTCATGGACTTGCAGCGCCATGGCGGCCTCATAGCTTTTTCCGGTTCCGCCGGCCACCGCCATTTCCACCTGTTTGACCGTTTCATCGATGAATTCCAGGTCCGCGCCTTCCGGCACATCGATGTTCACGAACACGGACCTGGGATCGATGGACGGGAAAAACTCCACCGGTTTTTCAATACCGATTTTCAGCATCCAGACCTGGAACAGCAGCACCATCACCACCACTGCGCCGGCCAGCACCGCCAGTTTGTGGGACAAAGCCTGTTTGAGAATCCGAACGTATCCAGTCAGAAAAAAACCCTCGACGGTCACCGGTTTTTCTCCCCTGGACTGAATATCCGCCGAAGACAGAATCTCTGATGTCGGCCCGGACCGGGGGATTGCCATAAAATAAGAACACAGGGCCGGATTGATGACCAGGGCCACACACAAGGATGCGCTCAGGGTAACGATCAGGGTGAGCGGCAGAAAATGCATGAACTCCCCCATGATGCCGGGCCAGAACAGCATGGGGAAAAACGCGGCCAGGGTCGTGGCCGTGGCGCCGATGACCGGCCAGGCCACCTCGCCTGTGGCCTTCATGGCCGCCTCCATCCGGGGAACTCCCTGCTGCATGTACCGGAACACGTTTTCCACGATTACGATGGCATTGTCCACCAGCATACCCAGGGCCAGGGTCAGAGAAAACAGCACCACCATGTTGAGGGTGATGCCCAGGGCATTGAGGGCCGCAAAAGACAGGAACATGGAAAACGGAATGGCCAGGCCTACCAGAAGCGCGTTACGGATTCCCAGCACCACGAACAGCACCGCCACCACCAGAATCAGTCCGGAGATGATGTTGTTTTCCAGGTCCGCCACCATGGCCCGGATGTCCCTGGCATTGTCCATGAGTTTGGTGATGGTGGTGTTCGCCGGAAAATGGTCTGCCGCCGCCGCCACCACCGCATCGATCTGGTTGGATATCCGGATGATGTTTTCCCCGGCCCGCTTCTTCACCGAAATATTGATGGCGCTTTCTCCGTTGAGCCGGGACCGGGAGGTCTCTTCCTGAACCCCGTCCACCACCTTTGCCACATCCTTGAGATAGATGGGATGCCCGTTGTGGGTGGCCACCACCAGGGTCAGGATCTCTTCCGGGGTGTCGAACTCCCCGGGCACCTTGAGCTGGTAACGGCCGTGGCCCAGGGTGATGGCGCCGCCGGAGATGTTCTGGTTCTCGGCGGCCACGCTCTGCTCGAGACGGGTGATGGGAATGCGGTAGTAGGCCAGCTTGTCGATGTCCACTTCCACCCGGATCTCCCGGTCCTGCCCCCCGGTCACCTCCACTTCCAGGACCCCGGGGATGGCTTCGATGTCATCCTTGAGATCGTCTGCCGTCTTCTTGAGCAGGGCCGGGCCGATGTCTCCGGCCAAGGAATAGACCACAATGGGCATGTCGGAAAAATTCACCTCATACACCATGGGTTCGTTTTCCAGGTCCGTGGGCAGGTCGTTCCGGGCTTCATCCACCTTGTCCTTGACCCGGGAAAGCACCTCATCGATTTCCGTGCCCGGCAGAAACTCGATACTGATCTGGGACAGGCCCTGGGAGCTCACGGACGAAATGTTTTTCACTTTGTCCAGGCCCTTGAGCTTTTTTTCGATCTTGATGGTGATGGCGGTCTCGATGTCCGAAGCGGACACGCCTCTGTAGTCGGTTCTGACAAATACATAGGGGATGGTGATGTCCGGCGCGCTTTCCCGGGGGAGCACCCGGTAGGAATACAGCCCGATGATCACGATGATCACCAGCAGCACCAGCACGGACACCCGATTCCTGACGGCGGCATCTGACAGAATCATGGATTCGGCGTCGCTCCCAGTTCCGCCATGGACAGAATCCTTTGCTCCACCTGTACCGGTTGACCGTCATCGATGATCCGGTGTCCCACCACCACCACCTGATCTCCGGGGGACAGTCCGGAAACCACCTGGATTTTCCAGCCGTCCTGAAACCCGGTGTCCACCGGCGTAAACCGGGCACGGCCCTTGTCTTCCACAAACACACCGGTCCGGTTGTTCCGGGTGACCAGGGAATAGATGGGCACCCCAAGTCCCTGTTCATCCCGGTTTTTGACAATGACCACCCGCACGAACATGTCCGGCAGAATTTCGTGCCCCGGGTTTTCCAGCCGGATCTCCAGGTTATAGAGCCGGGCCAGGGAATCCGTGGTTTTCTGCAGATAATGGTATTGCCCGGAAAACGCTTTGCCGCCCAGGGCATCCACAGTCATGTCAAACTGTTTGAGATGCCTGACCGTGGGCACATCCGATTCCGGGATCCCCACCTCGATCTTGAGGGTGTCCATCTGCAGAACCCGGGCCACCGGATCTCCCACACTCAGGAAACTGCCCTCCTCGATGTGGGACCGGTCCACCACCCCGGCCATGGGAGACCGGATGGTACATCGCTCCAGATTGAGTTTGGCGGTCTCCATGACAGCTTTTGTGGTCTTGACCTGGGCCGATATGTCATCCAGCTGGGACTGGGTGATGAACTGCTGTCTGGACAGCGCCTCAAACCGCTTCTCATGGACCAGTGCCGTCTCATGGGAGGCCCGGGCCGAATCATAGGCATTCCGGTAATCCCGCTGGTCAATGACCGCCAGCACATCCCCCCGTTCCACCGCCATGCCGTCATCCCTGTTTTTTTCCATGACCCGGCCCGCCACTTCCGCCACCACTTCCAGAGACCTCCAGGGCCGGGCCACACCGGGCAGGCTGATTTTCTCTTTGAGATCTTCCGGCACCATTTCCAGGGTGATGACCCGGACGGCTTCGTCGGTTTCCTGGACCTGGCGGGACTGCTGTTCGGCCAGGTCCGCTTTTTCCGCCGCAATCTTCCGGCCCAGAGGAACAATGACAAACACCACCACCACGGCCAGTATGACAAAAGGGATGCCGTGCCAGACAAGGCGAAGAAGGGTTTTTTTAACTGCCGGCCAGAACCGTGATGCGGGTTTCATGAAATCATGATCCTGAACTTTTGTGTGAGGTTTTTCAACAAAATACTCAATATAGGCCCTATCTGATGAATTTCAAGTATTGAATCAATCCCTTTTATTCGGTGTATTCCGGCAGGATGCCAATCAAAATTCCGGTAAACAGTCCGCCCCCGGAGGTGTCCTGCTGCC